>OIZA01000471.1_pt1 | contig 20855 bp, 21 predicted proteins | sample 1588381 | NCBI WGS metagenome assembly OIZA01 (sample SAMN03283277) | human gut metagenome | biome: human-associated habitat; material: feces | host: Homo sapiens | place: Peru | collected 2012 | reverse complement strand
AATACTAAACATATTCTAGTAAAAGTTAGCAGTAGTGCTACTGATGAAGAAAAGAAAAATGCTGAAAATTTAGCTAAAGAAATAATTGCTAAATTAAATGAAGGTAAATCATTTGATGAAGTAAAAGAATTTGATCCTGAAGTTGCCGAGGCTATTAAGCTTGAAGTGGGAAGACAGAATGACCATGTAGAGCTTATTGCATCAGAAAATTTTGTCAGCAAGGCTGTAATGGCAGCAATGGGAAGCTGGCTTACCAACAAATATGCCGAAGGTTATCCCGGAAAAAGATACTACGGCGGATGCCAGTATGTTGATATTGTTGAGAACCTTGCCATTGAAAGAGCAAAGAAGCTTTTCGGATGTGATTATGTAAACGTACAGCCTCATTCAGGAGCACAGGCTAATATGGCAGTATTCTTTGCCATCCTCAATCCCGGTGACACATACATGGGAATGAGCCTTGCACACGGCGGACATTTATCACATGGTTCACCTGTAAATATGTCAGGAAAATATTTTAACTGCGTGCCTTACGGCGTTAATGACGAGGGCTTCATTGATTATGATGAGGTATTAAGAATTGCCAAAGAATGCAGACCTAAGATGATTCTTGCCGGAGCAAGTGCTTATGCAAGAACAATAGATTTCAAGAAATTCAGGGAAATAGCCGATGAAGTCGGAGCTGTTCTTATGGTAGATATGGCACATATTGCAGGTCTTGTTGCAGGCGGACAGCATATGAGCCCAATTCCTTATGCAGATGTTGTTACAACAACAACACACAAGACGCTCAGAGGACCAAGAGGCGGTATGATTCTCTGCAATCAGGAAGCAGCAGACAAGTATAACTTTAATAAAGCAATTTTCCCTGGAATCCAGGGCGGTCCTTTAATGCATGTAATTGCAGGTAAGGCAATATGCTTTAAAGAAGCTCTTGAACCTGAATTTAAGACTTATGCCAAAAACATTATAGACAATGCCAAGGCACTTGCAGACGGTCTTTTAAACAGAGGCTTTAATCTTGTATCAGGCGGAACGGATAACCACCTTATGCTTGTAGATTTAAGAAGCAAGGGTGTTACAGGTAAAGCAACAGAAAAACTTCTTGATACAGTTAATATTACATGTAATAAGAATGCAATTCCAAATGATCCTGAAAAGCCATTTACAACAAGCGGTATCAGACTTGGTACAGCAGCAGTAACTACAAGAGGCTTTAATACAGAGGATATGGATAAAGTTGCTGAAGCAATCGCTCTTGCAGTAACGGATGATGATGTTAAGAAAGCAGAGGCAATGGCTATTGTTAAAGCATTAACAGACTCTAATCCACTCTATTAATCCGATATGTAAATTCAGTAAGGCAGGGCTTTTTAAGCCCTTGTCCTTACTTTTTTTCATCTTTACAGAGAATGTTTTCGTAAAAAAGTCCGGCGATAAACCATACAGGAAAGTAATCAAGTCTTATAACGCCTTTGATATTAAGTTTGGCTTTTGAATAGTCCCATGGACAGCAACCATTTTTTTTCAACAGACTTCCTGTCAGAAATTCGGTAATGAAAATACACATTGCATATACAAAACCACGTTGCATCACGGCACAATGCCTGTTTTTCATTCTTGTACCGATTGGCTCAATAATGATTGCCGTCGCATAAATCGGAAACATCCAAATAGAAGTGTTGCTGGTAAGTTTCTTGTCTTTTTTTATGGCAGAACCAAGACCGGTCCAGAACACTTCCATACACCATCCGGTCAGGCCGCACATCATATATTTTTTAATCATGGTTATATTGTTGCTGATTATATTTTTTTTATACTTGTGTGGAAATCCTGATTTTGTAAAAAAAGAGAGGTTAAAAATTATGGCAGATGTATATATTAAAAAAGGCGAAGGCCGTTCATTTAAGTCCGGCGGAATGTGGTTTTACGATAATGAAATCGATAGAATAGAGGGAAAATTTGAAAACGGAGATATTATCGATGTACTGGATTTTGACGGATATTATCTGGGACGCGGTTTTATCAATACCAATTCAAAAATAACAATAAGAATCCTTACCCGTCATAAGGACGTAAACATAGACCGTGAATTTATAAAAAAGAGAGTAAAAGATGCCGTAAAATACAGACTTGACACGGTGGATACTTCATCCTGCCGTCTTATCTTCGGTGAAGCGGACTATCTTCCGGGAATCGTTATTGATAAATTTTCGGATGTTCTTGTAGTCGAATCCCTTGCCCTTGGAATTGACAGGCTTAAGGCGGATATTATCGAATGTCTGAAAGAAGAGCTTGCAAGCCACGGCATGAATATCCGTGGTGTGTATGAGAGAAGTGATGCCAAGGTAAGACTTAATGAAGGTATGGAAAGGGTTAAAGGTTTTATCGGGGAACCGTTTGATACCAAAGTGGAGATTGTTGAAAATGGCGTAAAATATATGGTTAATGTGGCTGATGGACAAAAAACAGGCTTTTTCCTTGACCAGAAATATAACAGGGCTGCAGTGGGAAGATTGTGTAAAGGTGCCAAAGTGCTTGACTGCTTTACCCATACAGGTTCTTTTGCACTTAATGCGGCTACATCAGGAGCCAAAAGTGTCCTCGGTGTGGATGCATCGGAGCTTGGAGTTGAGCAGGCAAAAGAAAATGCCATTCTTAACAATGTTCAGGACAAAACAGAATTTATATGCAGGGATGTATTTGAACTTCTTCCTGAACTTGTGGAAAAAGGCGAGCAGTATGATGTGGTTATTCTTGACCCTCCTGCATTTACCAAATCCCGTAATTCCGTAAAAAATGCCACCAAAGGATACAGGGAGATTAATATTAAAGGCATGAAGCTTGTTAAAGACGGCGGTTACCTTGCTACCTGTTCATGTTCACATTTTATGACACAGGAATTGTTTACCAAGACAATCGGAGAAGCTGCAAGAAGCGCACATAAGAGGCTCAGACAGGTGGAATTCAGAACCCAGTCACCGGACCATCCTATACTCTGGGCGGCGGATGAAAGCTATTATCTGAAGTTCTATATCTTCCAGGTGTGTGATGAGAAGTAATGAACAGAGAGTAATCGAGAAAATTCGGTTGCTCTTTTTTATTGTGAAGGAGCTTATATGTGCTATAATAAAACAAATTAACAAATAGGAATTTAGCGAGGTGTATTGTGAAAGAATTATTTCCAAAACTTGATATCCATGGTGGGGAATGGTATCCGCTTTGTGATAATACATATGAGTATTATTTAGACAAAAAAGCAGAGCATGGTGGAGCATGGGTGAGAATAATAAAAGAGGATTCGAAATGGATATATTGGCGTCTCGGAAATTATAGTAAGTCAGAAAAGGAATATGTTACTCTGCAAGAGTGCGTAGATGAAGCATATAATGATATGTTAAGGAGCAAGTACTGATGCAACAATATGTTTATGGTGGGAAAAACGAGCAAGATTTCTATATGGAATTTGTACATAATGTAAGATGTGATTATTTAAAGGAACCTACAGACGATTACCAAGTAGGAGAGCCATTTGGAGTAATAGTTGTTCCAAAAGATTATGATACATGCTGGATTGCATATCGTAATTATTACTTAGGATGGAAAGTAATAGTTGCGCCAGTTACAATACAATATATAAAGAGTAATTGAAACTTATAGACTTCTGTTAAGTCTGGAAACAAGCAAAGATTTAAAGTTGTCAGAATGGAGGAATAAAATGTGTGATTATTGTTTATCTATAGAATTAACTGATTTTATTTATACACCTGTTGATTATGAGCATATTGTTGATTATATAAAATTACTTATTGCGGAACAAAAGTTTGTTTTGATAGATGGTAATTGTGAGTTAGGGCATCATAAAAATGATTCTGGACAGTGGGTAGATGATGTCATTTATCATACGATTAAATGTCCAAAATGCGGTCAAAAATTTACTTGCTCTGTAAACACCTATAGAGGTGGCGGTTCTTTTACGAGAGGTTGTTAAATCTCGATTTTTCGTTCTCTGCGACTTCCCAATAAATTCAAGTTTATAGGGATAATACAAAAATTATTTTTGCATGAAAAAAGATGCGAAGCACCATAGTCCGCAACCTATAATGAATGGTCGCAAAGAGAACAGGGGTATTTGAAAGTCTTGACCCGAAGGTCTAATTTGCGTTGCTGCTGATTCCCTTTGCTTTACTGGATCTGGCTGTCTATATCGCTGATATTGTCCGGGATTTATTTGGTTTTAAAAAATCTATAGAGAAAAATAGTGAAAAAATAGTGAAATATTAATGGAAAAAAGCTTACCTTTTGTATATAATAATATTTGAAAGGTAGGCTTTTCTTATATGATAAAAGTGACTTTAACGAATGAAATTTTAAGATATATAACAGAGATTGAACAGAACAGATATAAAGTATCATCGGTAAAGCTGTCCAAAACTGTCATGAATAAGCTTCGCAAAAATTCGAAGAAAAAAAGTTCTTATGCTTCGAATAAAATTGAAGGTAATCCATTGTCGGAAAAACAGGTGGATGAAGTAATAGAAAACGACGGAAGAAAATATTATCTGAAACCGGAGCAGGAGGTACGGAATTATTTTCTGGCACTGAATTATCTTGAAGAAAAGGTAAGTAAAAAAGAGAAATTTTCCATGAAACTTATTTTAGATGTACAGAAATTGGTAGAAAAGGGGGCTTCCAAGGAGAAAATCGGACTCAGAGGACCTATGCCACCGGGAGTATTATTTGCGGTATATGATTCTAAGACAGGAAACCCTGATTATATTCCACCGGAATATTGCGACATTCCGGGACTTTTGAATGAGTTGGTGGAGTATGTAAATACAACCGATGACCACCCTCTGATTGTAGCAGCAGTTGTACACTATCAATTAGTGACAATACACCCATTTGAAGATGGAAATGGCAGAACTGCAAGACTGTTATCCGGTTATATTATGGACTTGAATGGATATGGCTTTAAAGGAATCGGTTCATTGGAAGAATATTTTGCTTATGATATTGATGAATATTATGAATCCATTCAGATGGGACTCCCTGCGCTGTACTATTCTGGCAGAGATAACCCGCCACATCCGGAGATCTGGATCAACTATTTCCTCAGAATGGTGAAATTGTATTCCGGAAAAGTCTGTGATTTGCAGTTGGCTTCTGAAGAGGAAGATATTACCGGAAGTCTGTCGTTTTTGAAAGGAAAAGAAAAAGAGCTATTGCAATTTCTGATAAAAAACTATAAAGGAGAGTTTACTCCGATTGAAGTCAGCAGGAAATTGTCGGTAACAAATAAAACGATTATTAACAGACTGATGGTTTTGGTAAAAAATGGATTTGTGATTCCTATATTAGTCAATAAGAGAATTCGATTCTATGAATTAAGTGAATTTACCAGAGATCATGAAAAAGAGATTATGAAAGCTATCGGTTAAAATTTTTCATCTTCCAGGTGTGTGACGAGAAGTAACAAGGAACACCGTAAGAAATAATATTGAAGATATATGCGGAGGTGATACGGTTGCACTTTCATATGAAGAATATAAAAATATGAAAGCGAGAATAGAACTCTTAGAGGTATTAGCCGAAGCAGAAGATGATGCAAAAAATGGCAGAGTTGCTCCGATATCTGAGACATTCGACGATTTGAGAAAAATGCTTCAGGAGGAGTGATTATGAAGTATGAAGTAATAAGAACCGATACAGCCGATGAGGGCATCAGAAAAATAATATTGTATGCTGCCCAGAATTTTGGAAATACAGTTGCATTGGAGAAACTAAATCAGATTGAAAAACAGATTCTTGAATTGGAAGAAGAGCCATACATTGGAACAGAACCCAGATACCGTGTTCTTAAGAGACATGGATATAGAGTGCTTGTTTTGGAAAAAGACTTGTTTTTTTACAAAACTGATGAAGAAAATAAAAAAGTAGTTATATATGCGGTTGTAGATGGACGTCAGGATTATCTGAATATTATACGTGGCTTATAGAAATCGTTGATTCTTATTGAAAAAAAACATGGCCTCAATTGTAATCCAAGATAGCGGGTATGGAATCTTGGATTACAATTGAGGGAAGATAGGAGGTGGCGTAAATGGCAAGTACAATACAGGTAAGAGTGGATGATGATTTAAAAGCAAAATCAGATGAATTATTTAAAGATTTAGGTACAGATACGACAACTGCAATCCGTATGTTTTTGACGCAGGCATTAGCTGTAAATGGATTTCCATTCGAGATAAAAAAGATAAATGAAAATCCGTATAAGGCATTATCAGAAGTTGAGATGCTTGAAAAGTTAGAGAGAGCACGTGAACATGCAACGCAAGGAATGTATAAAGAGGCTCATAATGTTTCACATGATATGAGGGCGAAGTATGGATTATAAGGTGGTAGTAACAACAGATGCAGAAGAGGATTTGGAACGCTTTGTCAAGTATCTGATTTTTGAGAAGAAAAGCTTGCAAGCGGCAGAAAATGTGTTGAAAAATTTTTTAGTAGATATAACTAAAATATTTTTATATATTCCGACATATAATTCTATATAATTGTAAAATGTGACAAAAAAAATAAAAAAAACTTGACTTTATTGTGAAAAAGTATTATATATAGGCTATAAGTGAATTTATTTTTCAAGGGTTAAGTAATTTTTAAGGAGTCATATATTTATATGTTAGAAATTAACACCTCTTGAAAAAGAGGTGTTTTTTTGTGGAAATCAATTAAAATTTTCCGGAAAGTGTGCATTGCACGTCTTATATTAAGCTCATTATGTAGTCATTCTACATTTTGATAAATGAATTGCAGGAAATAAAGATATGTATAGGAGGTACAGTAAATGAAAAAAACCAAAAGAAAAATTGCAGCATTAGCAGTGGTAGTATCAATGTTAATAGGAATGCTTCCGGTAGGAGTTATGGCCAAGGACTATAACAGAGGAAGTTGGGGCGTGTATTCATATGGGCCCGGTGCACAATTAAAATACACTTCGGTTGAACTATATTATACTACAATGGAGAAGTATGCATTCAAAGTTTCTTCAATTACTACAGGAGAATGTTATTATTCGTATGTTGAAATTGGATGTCCGAATGGTAATATATATATGGATAGAAATTTAAGCAGAAGAATGTCAGCATGTGGAATTAAGACATTTTCAGTAAAAAGGACAAGTGGTACATATGTTAAAATATCAGTAGACTTGTATTGTGACACTTATGGTCCTAGCTACAATGGATTAGCATATATTGTTCATAATTAACTAGTATATTGTTTCCTGCAATTCATATTTATTATAATAAAAAAAGAGAGGTACAAAGTATGAAGTTTAAAAAAGCATTTATTCCGTTATTACTTACTACAGTAATGTTGGCAGGTTGTGGAAGTAAGGACAAAAACAAATCAGAAATAATTAAAAATGATATTAACGAGGTAAGAAAAGAGGCACAGGAAATAATTAAAACAGCAAAGTATGATAATCTTGATATAAAATGTGATAGTGTAATTTTTCCTGAAACAGATAAAATAGCGACATGGTGGTTTGATACAATATATCTTAATGAATGGAAAAAACCTGATGAACTGGTAAATTATATTATTGATGACATGACACCTGAACTTATAGGAGAACTTGATAAACAGTATATCTATGACGGCGAAGAATTGCGTAAATATGAGGAGGAAAAAGACTGGTATAATGCGAATTATGAAAACAAAATTTCAAAAACCAAATACACAGAAGCTCCTGAACTAATTTATTACCGCGATCCCGAAACTAAAAGAAAATCAGAAATATACACCAACTTAAATGTAATGAATTATGCAGCAGGAGCCATCAACAAAATCCTTGGTGGAAATTATCTTTTTGGATTGCAGGATGATATGGAATTAATTAAAAGATACCGTATAGGAATGGATGATTTATCTGATAAATATAAACTCCTTGATAAAGAAGTTACTGTTGCGGAAGCTGTTGAATCGGCAGAGAATTATATAAATTCAATTTATCCATACACAGGAGAAAATGGAATTAAGACAAAAGTATATGACGTGTATGTATATAAAATTAAAAATTCCGGAGAAACCGTTTTCAGATTCTACAGAACCGAAAATTATAAAGGTATTGATGTCCAGGAGTTAATTAACGGACAGAGAAGTTTTGGTAAAGAAGAAAAAAACTATGGTGAAGAAACAGGCATAATGTCAGAATGTTTTATGATAGAAAGCGGCAAAATTGATGTGTATTACGGAGAATATAACAGTTACACCGTGCCTAAAGAAATAACTAATTATGAGACAATATTATCACTTGAGTCAGTACTCAATAATGTTTCAAAAGAACTTTCAAAGCTGCCCGGTGTAAATTTTGAAGTTAACCAGATTAAGATGGAATATAGAATGTTCAATGATAAACAAGGCGAAAAAGAAAATGAAAAAGCAAAGTACATTGTTCCATCCTGGAGAGTTGATTTACTTAATCCGGTTAATAATGATGCATATGTTGCTTTAGTAAATGTTGAAAGTGGTGATGTACTCGTAAGACGTGTACAGGAATAACAGAAAGCTGTAATTTATGAAAAAAACAATATTGACAGTAAAAAAAGACTTATATATTAACTTTACAACCATCGGCATTGTTTCATCCATAATTATCGGGCTGATTATTATTGGAATATGTGGCATATATACAGATGGCGAAGGAAGAACTTTTAACTGTATTAGCATATTCAGTACATATAACAAAACAGAACTTTTGCAAATGCATTTAATGGGAGAAACAGTATTTCTGAATGTGTTGGAATCCCTTGCACCTTATGGAATGATGCTTGCTGCATTTTCCTTTGCATTTGGTATGTATGCAGAGAAACAGAATAAGACAACGAAGTATGTTATTTACAGAACAGGAATAAAAAGATACGTAATTTCAAAGGCACTTCTTGCATTTATTTCTTCAGTATTTGTTATGGGAATTATTGCCATAATATGTGCAATATACATTCATGGAAGGTTCCCATCAATTAGTGAGGCAGACAGCGAATTTATAGAATTCAAAATGCAGGGCAGCGGTTATAGTGATACGGGAAGAAAATTAAATCTCGTATCGCAGATGGGATTTGGAGCTGCATATCTTTATGGAATATTCGGAATGATGCTATATGGAGGATTGTGTGCATCCATAGGCTTTATTGTATACGCGTTGACCAAGGATATTTATTTTAATATATGTCTGCCTTTTTTTGTAGGATATGGACAAAATGTTCTGGTAAATTACTTTATATTTAATAAACCGGAAATCGGCCGGAAAATACAGAATACAGGTTATTTATCCTATTATCTGAGAATTCCTTATAATGAAAAGAGATTATTGGTAAATCTGCTTATTTTTGTCGGAATCTGGGTATTAGCCATTGTAATCAATATTGCGAAGATTCGTTCCGTAAAAGATTATGGAGGTGACCTATGATTAAGACCATAAAATCTGAATACCATAGCTTTATATGCAGGAGCAGGATGATTATTCTTCTTGCATTTGCAATTCTTGTATGGCAGGTTGTGGGTTCAAGTTTGTGCAACCATGCAAAAATGATGGAAGCCGGTTTACAGCTTTTTGAACCGTATATTGCCACGGCTAATTCATACCTGGTTCTTTTAATAGTACCGATATTTGCACTTATACTTATGTCGGATTTCCCTAATCTTGAAGACGGGTATATGTTTACCATATACAGAATGGGTAAGACTAAGTGGCTCATCGGGAAAGTAATATTTGCTCTTTTATGCAGCTTCACAATAATGGCAATTGTTTTTGTTTTGTCTACAATACCATGTGCAGGAAAGATTTCGTCAGGCACAAAATGGAGTCCTGCAACGACAAAACTTGCATATTATTATCCGGAGCTTACCTACAATACAGTATTTAATCTGATACAGCGTGATATTTATAATCATATATATCCGGGAATAGCGGCTATTCATTCAATATTGCTTACTACATTGCTTATATTCGGATATTCACTAATGCTGTTAATCGGAAAGATATTTAACAAAAAAAATCTGTTTATGGGAATAGATGTAGTACTTATGGCAGCAGGAGGAATCCTTGCAACAATAAAACATAAAGCAGCCTTTTTCTTTCCGGCAGGAAACGCTTCTTTAGCGGGAAGATATACAGAAATAGGAAGAACGAGTAATATGCCGTTTTACCTTTCATATATATATATGTCTGTGTGGATAGTTCTGATGCTTATTGTAGCATTTGTAGGTATTAAGAGGAGAAATATATGTACAAAATAAAAATAGAAGATGGTTCCATCAAAATAAAAAATAAATACATTCTGGAAAATATAAATCTTGAGTTTGAAAGCGGAAAGACATATGGACTATATGGACGTAACGGTTCGGGTAAAACAGTGCTGATGAAAAGCATTATAGGACTTATGAAACTTACAGAAGGAAAAGTAATATGCAATGATAAAATAATTGGTAAAGACAGTGATTTTATACCTGATGCAGGAATACTTATTGAAGAACCTACATTTTACGGACAATACTCTGCGGTTACCAACCTGAAACTGCTTGCAGGAATACGTAAAAATATACCTGTATCCGAAATTAAGAAGGATATAGAGGCTGTAGGACTGGATCCTGAGGATTCCAAAAAAGTAAGTAAATTTAGTCTTGGCATGCAGAAAAGACTGGGAATTGCCCAGGCTATAATGGAAGACCCGGGAATACTTATTCTTGACGAAGCTACAAGCGCTCTTGATGAAGATGGTGTAAAATGGTTCAGAAGTTTTATGCTTGAACAAAAGAAAAAAAATAAACTGATTATCATATCATCCCATATAAGGGAAGATATAGAACTCCTTTGCGATGAAGTGATTTCTCTCGAACACGGCAGAGTTGTAGGACACAAATCTTATTGAGAAGTTTTATCGTACGGAAAGTCAAGTGACATCATATAATTAAAGCATATGTTACACTTTAGTGTTGGACAAAACTCCATCCCATGAAATTTCTACCCATATGAGAAATATCGGCCGAATAGGAAGAGATATGTGACCGGCGGAAGTTGGAATCTCTACCTATTCGGCTGATTTTTGCTGTTTGGGCAGAGATTTCCGGACGGTTGGGGCGGGATTCTCTACCTTTTTGGCAGGTTTTCGCTGTTTGGGTAGAGATTTCCGGACGGCGACAATGGGAATCTCTACCTATTCGCCCAATTTCCGCCATTTGGGTAGAGATTTACAACCGGGTGCTGCGGGAACCCCATCCCGTATAATTTATAACGATGCCTATGAAAACAGGGCTTTGTGGACAAAAGTACGGAAACTCAAGAAAATCTTCATTGCCATAACACCCGGAATACAGTAGAATAATAAAAAATGAGGGTCAAAAGGTATTTTGTCCCTCAATTATGATTAATCAGATTACTACATGTAATGCATTCATGTAATCTGACGCTATCTTGAAATAGGGCTACCGCAATCCCACTGGTTTTAGACGGTGGGTTAAGGTAGCCGGAAGCGGAGGGTTGTGCTATACTTGCGTTATGGGAACGTGGAAATCAAAAAACAGACACAAATATTTGTTACAGTATCATATTATTTTCGTATGCAAGTATAGAAAGAAATTGCTGATGTCAAAACAAATATCAGATGATATAAAGCAGTTTTCTTATGAGATATGTCAAAAGCATAAAGTCATTATCAGATATATGGAGACAGATAAAGATCATATTCATTACATGATAGAAACAGAACCAACAATGTCTATCAGTAAAATAGTAAATCTGATGAAGAGTTATACAACATATCATATTTGGAAAAGATATCCGGATTATCTACGAAAACATTACTGGAAAGAACATACTTTTTGGACGGACGGATATTTTGTCTGCAGTGTAGGAAATGTTTCAGAAGAGATGTTGAGAAAATATATAGAAAATCAAGGGTAGGAAGGTGGCGACAGTAGGTGTTAAAAGCATATAAATACAGGATATATCCTAATAGCGAACAAAGAATTCAGATTGCAAAAACATTTGGCTGTTGCCGTTTTGTTTACAATCAGACATTGGCATATCGGAAAGAAATATACGAGAAAGAGAAAAAGTCAGTTAGTAAAACGGATTGTAATAATTACTGTAACAGAGAATTAAAGAAAGACTATGAATGGTTAAAAGAAATAGATAAATTTGCTCTGACCAACGCAATCTATAACATGGACGCTGCATATCAAAAATTCTTTAAGGAACATGCAGGATATCCGAAATTCAAGAGCAAACACGATAACCATAAATCATACACAACAAACTTCACGAATGGAAATATTGCGGTAGATTTTGAGACAGAGAAAATAAAATTGCCAAAATTAAAAGCGGTAAAAGCAAGGTTACACAGGGAATATAGTGGGCAGATTAAGTCAGCGACCGTTTCGCAGGTTTCCAGTGGAAAATACTATGTATCCATACTTGTAGAAACGGAGCATAAGGAACTGGCACATACAAATCATAACATAGGAATCGATTTAGGAATTAAAGATTTATGTATTACTTCCGATGGGAAGGTATATGAGAATCTAAAAATTATAAAAAAATACGAGAAACAGCTTGTAAAGCTGCAAAGGCAACTGTCACATAAAGGGAAGAGAAGTAAGAACTATTATAAAACAAAGAAAAAGATAGCATTATGCCATGAGAAAATAAGGAACATAAGAAAAGATTATCTACATAAAGTTTCACATGAGATTATCAGCGAAAACCAAGTGATAGTTTCAGAGAATTTACAGATAAAAAACATGGTAAAAAATCATCATCTGGCAAAAGCCATAAGTGATGTATCATGGTATGAGCTGACAAGACAGTTAGAGTATAAGGCAAAATGGAATGGCAGGAAATACATCAAAATAGATACATTTTATGCTAGTAGTCAATTATGTTCTGTTTGCGGGTATCAGAATCCAGATACAAAAGATTTGTCAGTGAGGACATGGATATGTCCGAAATGCGGAGCAGAACATGACAGGGATATCAATGCCGCAAAAAATATACTGACAGAAGGATTAAGACAAATAGCATAAAGAAATATATAGGGCAGGGACTGCCCAAATTAACGCCTGTGGAGATAGTAGGTTACGAGGTCGATGAAGCAGGAAGCCCATTGGCTTAAGACAATGGGTAGTTCACTTTGCGTCAGCAATAAGCCCGGTGTTCAAGTTGTATCTTATTAAAGAATTTCAAAGATTAAAGGAACAGGAAAATGATTTAAAAGATATTGAGTGGAATGCAAAAAGATTTCTTACTAAGAATAATTATCTGATTCAGACAGAAGCGGTAAAGAACTATTTAATTCCTGTATGTAATTACAGGGAAGATTTGAGGTGGCTGCCATATGCAGAAGAAGCTGATTTGCTGAATGTTGCATTATTTGGTTTTACAGCGAAAGCATGGAGAGAGGCAAATCCTGAACTGGCGAAGAACAGCAACATAAGGGATTATGCATCTATTAATGAATTAACGGTTTTATCAAATCTGGAAAGTCACAATGCACAGATGATACGGGAAGGAAGATCAAAAGAAGAGAGATTTATGATATTAAAGGAAATTGCGGAATATCAGATAAAAATATTGAATGAGGCTCAAAATATAAGTATCGGAACAGACATATAATTCTCCACGAATCGTAGAATCCGCATAAATTCACCATATTCTACGAATTGTGGGTTTGAAATATGATGCACAAAGGATATTATTACCATGAAAGGAGGAAGAGGATGGACCAGATAAAGATTGGCGGATTTATTGCAGAAGAAAGGAAAAGGAAGGGATACACCCAGAAGATTCTTTCCGAAAAACTTGGAATAAGTGATAAGACAATTTCTAAATGGGAACGGGGAAACGGATTTCCTGAAGTATCACTTCTGATTCCATTATGCAGTGAACTTGATATAACAGTTAATGAATTGCTCTCTGGAGAAAGGGTTTCTGAAGAGCAATATCGTAAGAAGGCGGAGGAAAACATGGTGAATTTAGTTAAAGAAGCACAGGAAAATAAAAAGAAAATAATCCTGTCGGTAATGGTAGGCATATTAACAATACTTGCCACCGTTCCTCTATTTATGGTTGCGGGAATGTTTGATATGAGGACTGGTGTCAGAATAACATTTATTGCAATTGGTATAGTTGTATTGATAATAGGAATTGCAGTTGCGTGCATTATGGACAGAGAAGCAGGGGCTTTTGAATGTCCTGAATGTCATGAACGATTTATCCCTGATATGAAATCATATATTATGGGAGCGCATACACTGACTAAGAGAAAACTCACATGTCCTAAGTGTGGTGCACACAGATATTGTAAAAAAGTTCTTACAAAATAATATTAAATCACCCCGGATTCATGTGAATCCGGGGCAGATAGCTTCTTATTTTTCACAGATATGTCTGGCTACATAGACACCGCTTGCGGAGGCGTGTGAAAGGGAGTGGGTAACACCGCTGCCGTCACCGATTATGTACAGACCGTCATATTTACATTCAAGATTTTCATTGAGTTCAACTTCCATATTGTAGAATTTAACCTCAACACCGTAAAGCAATGTATCATCATTGGCGGTGCCGGGAGCAATTTTATCAAGGGCATAAATCATTTCGATAATTCCGTCAAGTATTCGCTTTGGAAGCACAAGGCTTAAATCACCCGGTGTAGCCTTAAGAGTAGGTGTTACAAGACCTTCTCTTATACGGGTCTCATTGCTTCTTCGGCCTCTGACAAGGTCGCCGAAACGCTGTACGATTACACCGCCGCCAAGCATATTGGAAAGGCGGGCAATACTTTCGCCGTAACCGTTGCTGTCCTTGAAAGGCTCAGAAAAATGCTTTGCAACAAGGAGTGCGAAATTAGTATTTTCTGTCTGCATTTCCTCACCCTCATAACTGTGGCCGTTGACGGTTACGATTCCGTTGGTGTTCTCATTAACAACAATGCCGTGTGGATTCATGCAGAAAGTACGGACATTATCTTCAAACTGCTGTGTCCTGTATACAATTTTGCTCTCGTATAATTCATCTGTAAGATGTGAAAAAATAACGGCAGGAAGTTCAACACGGACACCGATGTCAACACGGTTTGATTTAGTAGGGATGTCCATTTCATGACATATATTTTCCATCCATTTACTGCCGCTTCTGCCCACAGATACGATGCAGTTCTCACATTCAAACTCATCGGAAGCTGTTTTAATAAGATACCCGTTATCGGTACGGTTTATTGATACAACAGGTGTATCAAAGTGAAAATCAGCTTTTTCCTTCAATTCATTGTAGAGATTTTCAAGAACAACATAATTTATATCTGTTCCGAGGTGACGGACAGAAGCATCAAGAAGTTTTAATTTGTTCTGCATACAGATTTTCTTAAACTGTGTACCCGCAGTTGAAAAAAGCCTGGTGCCCTCGCCTCCGTGTTCCATATTAATTTCATCTACATATTTCATTAATTCTATGGCTTGTTGCTTACCTATGTATTCGTACAATGTTCCGCCAAAATCATTGGTAATGTTGTATTTTCCGTCAGAAAATGCACCTGCACCGCCAAAACCGCTCATGATGGAACAGCTCTTACACTTAATGCAGGTGGGAATTTTGTCGCCGTCAATAGGACATTTCCTATCGGATAACCGGTGTCCCGCTTCAAATACACCGATGGACAGCTCCGGATTTTTCTTTGCCAGCTCATAAGTCGCAAATATACCGCCCGGCCCTGCACCGATTACAATAACGTCATAATGTTTCATTCAAAAACCTCCTGTGTTGTTTTAGACATAAAAAAACCACAGACAGTTCACCTATAAAAGATTATAGATAACTGTTTGCGGCAGCTAGTAGAAACATTCATCCTTATCATGAATATATATAACCTGCTTACAGAATAGCAAACCTGATAAAAAAAATCAACAAAATAAAATAAATTGACATTGCTTTTTTTGAGTATTACTATTCGGTTAGGAACAACTAACAGAAGTTATGAAAGGAGAACTGTGGAGGTGAAATCAAAAAAACAAAGCACATTAAAACGGCTTATGGTGTATGCGGGTAAATACAAATATTTTACTTATGCGTCATGTATTCTTGCAGCGATAAGTGCCGCTATAGCACTTATACCATTTTATGATATCTGGCGGATTATAAGGGAAGTGCTGGAGGTACGGCCTGATTTTTCCAAGGCAGTACATATTAAATCATACGGCTGGCAGGCAGTTGTTTTTGCGCTTACTTCAATGTTATTTTACATAGGATCCCTTATGTGCTCACACAGGGCAGCGTTTCGCGTACAGGCAAATATGCGAGTCGAAATGATGAGCCATATAATGAAAATACCGGTTGGAATAATTGAGACTGAGGGAACAGGAAAGATAAGAAAAGACATAACGGAATCAAGTGCGGCAACGGAGACCTATCTTGCACATAACTTACCGGATAAAGTCGTATCCGTTGCAACACCTGTATGTCTTATAGGTATGCTGGCATTTTTTGACTGGAGACTGGGGCTTATAAGCCTTATTCCGGCGGTGATCGCATTCGTCCTTATGGGTGCGTTTATGATGGGACCTAAGATGGCAAATGATATGAAGGAATACCAGAATGCACTGGGTAATATGTCGGGTGAAGCTGTTGAATATATAAGAGGCATTCCTGTTGTTAAGACTTTCGGGCAGACACTCTATTCTTTTAAAAGATTTAAACAGGCGATTGATGAATATGAAAAATGGACCGTGGCATATACCAAAAACATGAGAGTCCCTATGACGGCATTTACCACATCCGCCAACGGAATATTTGCTGCTCTCATAATCGCAGCCTTCGCTTTTACGGGACATGGAATAACCGATAAGTTCATAATCAATCTTTTGTTTTATATAATTATAACCTCAGTTCTTACCGTAACCTTGATGAAAGTGGCGTATGCGGGAGAATCCAAAATGCTTGTGGATGATGCATTGAACAGGGTAAATAATATAATGAATATTAAACCACTGCCTGAAACAGCAGATGAAAAGATGCCGAAGGATGCTTCGGTGGAGATAGATGATGCCTCGTTTTCTTACGATAATAATTCGTCACGCAAGGCGATAGACGGCATAAGTCTGAGAATAGAGGAAGGCAGCCACATAGCACTTGTGGGACCGTCAGGGGGAGGAAAGACCACTCTTGCATCACTTATCGCAAGATTTTATGACCCTGAAAAGGGTACTGTAAAAATAGGCGGTGTGGATGTAAAAGATATAAGCAGCAGACATCTTATGGAACGGGTTTCCTATGTATTTCAGGACAGCCACCTTCTTAAGATGAGTATTCTTGAAAATGTAAGAATGGGCAGACCTGATGCCACCGATTATGAGGTAATGGAAGCCTTGGAAAAAGCACAGTGCATGGATATAATTGCTAAATTCCCTGACGGCGTAAACACTATAATAGGAAGCAAAGGTGTATTTGTATCCGGTGGTGAAGCACAACGTCTTTCCATTGCAAGGGCATTTCTTAAGGACGCACCTGTTTTGATTCTTGATGAAGCAACTGCATTTGCCGACCCTGATAATGAATGTAAGGTGCAGCATGCATTCGAGAATCTTGCAAAAAACAAAACCGTAATAATGATAGCTCACAGGCTTTCAACCATAACCTCGGCAGATTGTATTTATGTGCTTGAAAAAGGTAAAATTTCAGAAGCCGGCACATACAACGAGCTTATGGAAAAGCGTGGAACATTCTGCCATATGTGGAATGAATACAATAAATCCGCAACCTGGAAAGTCGGAAAGGAAGGTGCATTATCATGATGGAAAAATTAAGACACAAGTATGCCCTGTCTGAAAAAGGCGCAAAAGATATGGTGCGTGCCTTCATTGCAGTTACAATATCTAACCTAGTACTGATGTTGCCGGTTGGACTTTTGTATAAGCTGTCATCATACCTTCTTGAAGGCGGGTTGAAAAAATCGGAATTACCGTTTTTTATAATTGCAATCGTTATTACGCTCGTATTGATTGCAGCAACAACGTTTTTACAATATAATGCAACCTTCCTCTCAACTTATGTGGAAAGCGGCATAAGACGTAGAGGACTTGCGGAAAAACTCAGAAAACTGCCATTGTCATTTTTCAGTAAAAAAGACCTTGCAGACCTCACAAATACTATAATGACCGACTGCGCCACCATCGAAACGGCGTCGTCCCATTGGATACCCGAGCTTGTAGGAGCACTTTTATCCACAACCATAATTGTAATAAGCCTTTTCTTCTTTGACTGGAGAATGGCACTTGCGGCTGTATGGGTAATGCCTGTTGCCTTTATCATTGTACTTTTATCAAGAAAAACCATGAAAAAAGTTCAGGATAAAACGGTAAATTACAGGGTGGAATGTCTTTCGGGAATACAGGAGGGACTTGAGTGCCTCAGGGATTTAAAATCTTACAATATGACGGATACATATATGGACGGACTTGAGACCAAAATCCGAAATGTTGAGAAGCATGCCGTTGTAGCCGAGTTTACAAACGCCGCATTTGTGTGTTCCGCCCAGATGATTCTGAAATTCGGAATAGCTACGGTAGCGGTAACAGGAAGTGCTTTGCTTATAAAAGGCGATATAAGTGTGCTTACGTTTTTTATGTTTTTACTTGTTGTTACAAGAATGTATGAGCCTTTACAGATTTCACTTCAGAATCTTTCTGCCATAATTAATATGAGCAAAAGTTGTGAGAGAATGGATGAAATACTTTCACACAAGGAGCAGACGGGAACAGGCAGCCTTACAAATGACGGTTACGATATTGTATTTGAGCATGTTGCATTTTCTTATGAAGACGGGGAAAAAGTGTTAAATGACGTTAGTTTCACCGCAAAGCAGGGCGAGGTTACCGCACTTATCGGCCCGTCTGGGGGAGGCAAGACAACGGTTTCAAGGCTTGCCGCGAGATTCTGGGACAACAACAGCGGCACAATAACTGTAGGCGGTATGAAGGTTACGGATGTTGAGCCTGAAAAACTTCTTTCACTTTACTCAATCGTATTTCAGGACGTAACTCTTTTTAATAATACTGTTATGGAAAATATCAGAATTGGTAAAAAAGATGCCACGGATGAAGAGGTTATTGCAGCCGCAAGACTGGCGAATTGCGAAGAATTTGTGGAGCGTATGCCTGATAAGTGGAACAGCATGATCGGTGAAAACGGTTCCGAATTGTCGGGCGGAGAGAGACAGAGAATATCTATAGCCAGAGCCTTCCTTAAAGACGCACCGATAATCCTTCTGGATGAAGCAACCGCCTCATTGGATGTTGATAACGAATCGCTTATCCAGCAGTCAATATCAAAACTTATCGAAAACAAAACAGTCCTCATAATAGCCCACAGAATGAGAACTGTTGCAGGCGTTGACAAGATAGTTGTGTTAAAAGACGGCGAAACAGCCGAAATGGGTTCACCTGCACAGCTCATGAAAAAGGGCGGTATATATAAACACATGTGCGAAACACAGCTAAAATCAGAAAAGTGGAACTGCTTTGAATGATATTAATTTTTTTATAAAATAATACATAAAAGGTTAATTAATTAAACTGCGTGTCCGATATAAAAAATGTAACGGAAAAAAGTTACATAATCATATGATAATTGTGGGATGCCCAGGAATCCCATTATTATTCCGGCAAAAGGATTCGCCGGTGATAACGTTTAAGCGGAATAGAATAAGACACTGGCCGGTGTCATCTGTTACTGACTTAGATAATTTTAAAATTCAATTACATGGAGGTAATTATTATGGTAGTACAGCACAATTTAACAGCTATGAACTCTAACAGAATGTTAGGAGTAACAACAAGCAAACAGGCAAAATCAACAGAGAAGTTATCATCAGGTTATAAGATTAACAGAGCAGCCGATGATGCAGCAGGACTTTCAATTTCTGAGAAGATGAGAAAGCAGATCCGTGGACTTACACAGGCTTCTTCAAACGCACAGGATGGTATCAGTGCAGTGCAGACAGCAGAAGGTGCATTAAATGAAGTTCAGGATATGTTACAGAGAATGAACGAACTTGCAGTTAAGGCAGCTAACGGAACTAACTCAGAAGATGACAGAAATTACATCCAGGATGAAGTTAACCAGCTCATCAAGGAAATCGACAGAGTATCAACAACAACCAAGTTCAACGAGACATACCTCTTAAAGGGGGATGATACTGTTAAGTTTACAGCACCAAAAGCTCTAGGTGTAAATTTTAAAGATGGTTCAGACACTGGAAATGCAACGATAGATTTTTCTGTAGCCGGAATCAAGACAAAAGATGGAAAGTCAGATGCTACATTCAATGTATTGGGTAAGAACTACTCAGTAAGAGTCGAAGAAGATGATACTGACGCAACAGTAGCTAAAAAACTTGCAGATGCAATTAATGCAGATAAGCTTAGTGATGATGATGCAGGTGAATTTACAGCAGAAGCGGACACTACTACTGATGGAAAAATCACATTGACATCAGCTAAGCAGTCAAAAGTAAAGGATACTAATAAATTCAAGACAGGAACTAATATGGATGTTAAGTCATCAGGCGTTCTTACACTCAAGCTTCACGTTGGTGCAGATTCAACAACAGACAACCAGATTAGCGTAGATATCAAGCAGATGTCAGCAAGTGTACTTGGATTAAAGACAGGTAAGTCATCAACAACAGCAGCAGAGAAGGATACTCTTCTTGTAAACGGTAAGGATGATGAGAATGCAAGAAATGCAATTGATACAATTGCATCAGCACTTCAGGAAGTATCTAAGCAGCGTTCAGCACTTGGTG
>OIZA01000470.1_pt1 | contig 20867 bp, 16 predicted proteins | sample 1588381 | NCBI WGS metagenome assembly OIZA01 (sample SAMN03283277) | human gut metagenome | biome: human-associated habitat; material: feces | host: Homo sapiens | place: Peru | collected 2012 | reverse complement strand
AGCGCCCAGACTTCCATTTCGCCGAAGCGCTGGCCGCCGAACTGCGCCTTGCCGCCGAGCGGCTGCTGCGTAACGAGGCTGTACGGACCGGTGGAGCGGGCGTGGATCTTATCGTCAACGAGGTGGTGAAGCTTGAGGAAGTAGACCCAGCCGACGGTGACGTCGTTGTCGAACTTTTCGCCGGTGCGGCCGTCGTAAAGCACGCTCTTGCCGTCCTCGCGGAGTCCGGCCTCGCGGAGCGTTTCGCGGATGGCGGTCTCGTTCGCGCCGTTGAAGATCGGCGTGGCGACCTTCCAGCCGAGCGCCTGCGCAGCGTAGCCCAGGTGGACTTCGAGGACCTGTCCGATGTTCATACGGGACGGGACGCCCAGCGGGTTCAGCACGATGTCAAGCGGGGTGCCGTCCGGCAGGTACGGCATATCCTCACGCGGCAGGATGCGGGAAACGACGCCCTTGTTGCCGTGGCGGCCGGCCATCTTGTCGCCGACGGAGATCTTGCGCTTCTGCGCAATATACACGCGGACGACCTGATTGACGCCGGGGGACATTTCGTCGCCGTTTTCGCGGGTGAACACTTTGACATCGACGATGATGCCGCTCTCACCGTGCGGGACCTTCAGCGAGGTGTCGCGCACTTCGCGGGCCTTCTCGCCGAAAATGGCGCGGAGCAGACGCTCTTCGGCAGTGAGGTCGGTCTCGCCCTTGGGCGTGACCTTGCCGACGAGAATATCGCCGCTGCGGACCTCGGCGCCGACGCAGATGATGCCGCGCTCGTCGAGGTATTTGAGAGCGTCGTCGCCGACGCCGGGGATATCGCGGGTGATCTCCTCGGGCCCGAGCTTGGTGTCGCGGGCGTCGCACTCATACTCTTCCACATGGATGGAGGTGTAAACGTCGTCCATGACAAGACGCTCGTTGAGGAGAACGGCGTCCTCATAGTTGTAGCCTTCCCAGGTGGTGAAGCCTACGAGCACGTTCTTGCCGAGGCTGATCTCGCCCTGCGAGGTGGAGGGACCGTCGGCAATGACGTCGCCTTCCTTCACGCGCTCGCCAACCTTGACGATCGGGCGCTGGTTGAAGCAGGTACCCTGGTTGCTGCGGGAGAACTTGATGAGCTTGTAGTCCTTGCTCTCGCCGCTGTCATAGCGGACGGTGATGCTGTCCGCGCTCACGCGGGTAACGGTGCCTTCGCCCTCGGCGAGGACAACGACGCCGGAGTCGACCGCGCAGCGGTGCTCGATGCCGGTGGCAACGATGGGCTGCTGGGTCGTCATCAGAGGAACGGCCTGACGCTGCATGTTCGCGCCCATCAGAGCACGGTTCGCGTCGTCGTTTTCGAGGAACGGGATCATCGCGGTGGCGATGGAGATCATCATGCGCGGGGACACGTCCATGAAGTCGACCTTCTCGCGGTCCACGTCGATGATCTCGTCGCGGTGGCGGCAGGTGACACGCTTATTGATGAGTCTTCCCTGCTCGTCGAGCGGCTCGGTCGCCATGGCCATGATGTACTGGTCTTCCACGTCCGCCGTCATGTAGACGACTTCCTTGGTGACGACGCCGGTCTCCTTGTCGATGCGGCGGTACGGCGTAATGAGGAAGCCGTACTCGTTCACACGGGCATAAGACGACAGGTAGTTGATAAGGCCGATGTTCGGACCTTCGGGCGTCTCGATCGGGCAGAGGCGCGCATAGTGGCTGTAGTGAACGTCTCGCACGTCGAAGTTGGCGCGTTCGCGGGTCAGGCCGCCGGGGCCGAGCGCAGAGATGCGGCGCTTGTGCGTAAGCTCGGCCAGCGGGTTCGTCTGATCCATGAACTGGCTCAGCGGGCTGGAGCCGAAGAACTCCTTGATCGCCGCCGTGACGGGACGGATGTTGATGAGACTCTGGGGCGTGACGATGTCGAGATCCTGCAGCGTCATGCGCTCGCGGATCACGCGCTCCATGCGGGAGAAGCCGATGCGGAACTGGTTCTGCAGCAGCTCACCCACGCTGCGGACACGGCGGTTGCCGAGATGGTCGATATCGTCCGGCTCGCCGATGCCGTGCGCGAGGCAGCAGAGATAGTTCGCCGCGGAGAAGATATCGTCGCAGATGACGTGCTTCGGCATGAGAAGATCCACGTTCTCCTTGAGCACTTCCTTGAGCTCTTCGCCCTCGTACTGCTCCATGTACTGGCGCAGGAGGATGAAGCGGACGCGCTCGCGCAGACCGAGCTCTTCCTTGATGATGCGGCGGTTCTCCGCATCGTCGTCCGAGAAGCGGACGAAATCGGCGGCATCGACCATGCCGTTGGAGAAGACGCGGACGGTCTCGTTCTCGCCGACGGTGATACGCACGGCGTTAACGCCCTTCTTCTCCAGCTCGCGGACGCGCTCGCGGGTAAGCGTTTCGCCGGCGTCGGCGATGATCTCGCCGGTCATCGGGTCGGCAACGGGCTCGGCCAGAGCGTAGCCCGCAACGCGCGGGTAGAGCGCGAGCTTCTTGTTGAACTTGTAGCGGCCGACGTTGGAAATGTCGTACCGGCGGTGGTCAAAGAAGAGGTTTTCGAGCAAAGTCTCGCTGCTCTCCACCGTCGGGGGATCGCCGGGACGGAGCTTCTTGTAGATCTCGAGCAGGCAGTCGTCGCGGGAGATGCAGGTGTCGCGCTCGAGCGTGGTGACGATGCGCTTGTCATCGCCGAAGATCTCGCGGAGCGCGTCGCCGGTGACGGCGCCGCCTACGGGATTGTCGATGCAGCTGAGCCAGGTGTGCGGCTTGTCCGCCTTGTAAGCGCCGAGAGCCTTGAGCAGAAGCGTGGCGGGCAGCTTGCGGTTCTTGTCGATGCGGACATAGAACACGTCGTTCAGATCCGTCTCATACTCGAGCCACGCGCCGTGGTACGGGATGATGGTCGTGCCGTACACGGAGCTGTTGGTCTTGTCCGTCTTCTTGTCAAAGTAAACACCGGGCGAACGGACGATCTGAGAGACGATAACGCGCTCGGCGCCGTTGATGATGAACGTGCCGCTCGCGGTCATGAGCGGGAAATCGCCCATGAAGATCTCCTGTTCCTTGATCTCCTCGGTCTCACGGTTGCGCAGACGCACGCTGACCTTCAGCGGGGCGGCGTATGTGGCGTCACGCGCCTTGCACTCCTCCTCCGAATACTTGGGCGGCTCGTTCATGGAATAATCCACGAAGGAGAGCTCCAGGTTGCCGGAGTAGTCCGTAATGGCAGCTACGCCCTTGAAGACCTCCCGCAGGCCCTCGTCCAGAAACCATTTATAGGAATTCTTCTGGATCTCGAGCAGGTGCGGCATGTCCTGGATCTCTTCCGCGCGGGCATAGCTCTTTCTGATTGTTCTTCCGTACTGTACGTCCTTAGGCATCGGCGAATCTCCCTTTTTCCGCCGGAGGAGCTTAACTCCGGCGCAGAATACCCGTTCCGGGGGGAATATGGTTTGCGGTGCCGCTTTGCCGAAACGCCCGGCTGCGTTGTTAAAACATCGCCATTCGGGTTGATTTTTCGCAGAGCGGCTGATATACTAACGATAGTAAAAGGGGCTGTATGCGGCTATCCATAGCAACATATAGCAATTTATTATACCAAGCCGTCCTTGCAGTGTCAAGGGCGATTTTTTTATAATTTCTGTGTTGCCGCGCGCCGCGCTTTGCCGTAAAATACACAGAAACAACGCATTTCCGGAGCTGCCAATGGAACGATTCGTGATCCTGCTCGCCCTGGCTGGGCTGAGCTATCTTCTGCTGTATACCGAAGGTCTTGTAAAAACCTCCCGGGCGCGTTTTGCCGTGCTCGGCGTGCTGCTCGCCGCGTTCGGCGTGCGGTTTATCCTTTTCGGCATTGCGCCGAACGACACGGCGGCCGCCGTGGAGGACGCGATCGCCTGGTACCGGGACGCCGGAGGGTTCTGGGGCATCCGCTCCTCCGCTCTTCCCTATTCGATCCCGGTGCAGTACTTTCTGGCGCTCTTTTCTCTTGCGCCGGGCGGCGGGCTTACCTTATTTAAATATCTCTGCGTTTTTGCCGAGGTTACGATGGCATGGGCGGCGCAGCGGTGCGTCCAGTGCGTCACGGTGCGCGCGCAGCCGCGTCTCTTCGCTTTTCTCATTGTGCTGCTCCTTCCCTCCGGGATCTTTCAGGGCGTCTGCTCCGCCGCAGGCGACAGTCTCTGGTGGGTTTTCATAGCGCTCGCAGCCTCCTGCGCCATGCGCGGGGAGTGGCGCTGGTGCGCAGGGATGCTCGCGCTTGCCGTCGCCTTTCATCCCGCGGCGCTTTGGATCGTGCCGGTATTCTGGGTCTTTACCGCCGTGCGGCGCAATACATGGTTTTCGCTGCTGCATCTCGTCGGATGGTATATCGCCGTTCTGGTCCCGGCACTGCTGCTCGGCCGCCCCGGCAGCGAGTGTCTGCCGTTTTACCCGGCGCTCGGAACGCTCACGGCGCGGCCGCTTTTCGGCGGAGCGCCGGGCATTTACTCGCTCTCGCAGTATTCGTTCATCGCACCGACCGGCATTGCGCTCTATATCGTTTTCGCGCTGCTGCTCGTATGGCGTATGAGCCGGAAAAGTCTCGCCTCCGACCGGCGGCGCCAGCTCACGGCGCTCTCTCTTGCCTCGCTCTGCGCCGTGGCGTTCCTGCCGTGGATGTGTGCCGACAGTCTTTACGGCGCGGAGGTGCTCCTTGTCGCGCTCTGCTGCCTGGAGCCGAAAGTCATTCCCGCAGCGGTGTGCGCGAGCTTTGCTTCGGCGCTTGCGCTTTTGAAGGATGTCTACGGCAGCGCCGTCTTTCTCCCCCTCGGCTGGGCAAGCCTTGCGCTCCTCGCCGCCATGGTCATTCTTCTGCTGTATCTGGTTTTGAAGAAAAGGCCGGCAAAACGAACGGGCTGAGCGGATTCGTTTGATGCCGACGCCGCAGCATTGTCACTGCATAAAAACAAATCATATTCTTGACTATTAGAAGAAACTGCGTGTATGATACTTAAAGAGAATTCTGTCCCCCCGTTAGCTCCGCTCTATGCGGAGTGATCGGCCTTTGCTGTGTCAGGATTCTCTTTTTCTTTCCGCATAAAGCAACCGGAGTATCTTCTTGACTATTCCCAAGTTGGAGTGTATAGTGTCCACAGAAGCAGAATTTGTTGGTTCAACGAGCCGTCTGCTTACGGTCGCGCCTTGAACGGGTCCGGATTCTGCTTTTTTGAAATCCCCGAATACGGAAGAGGATCGAGCCAAAGGGGCTGCGTGCTTGCCGTATGTGTCGGGGATTTCCTTTGCCGCCCGCGATCTTGACACCATCTTTCGCATATGTTATATTTTTTATAGAGCCATACGGTGGTTGGCGTGACGGGAATTGCACCCTGAGCTGCATCAGCCATATATCGGCTCTCTTTTTATCCAAGTCCGGTATGTGCTTGTTTCCGGATAACGCTGCGCTTTCTTCCCCACGGAAGACTCTCTTGACTTTTCTCTCTTCAGCGCCTATAATTTTGACTGCAAAGAGGTTTCCGAATGTGAAAGAGGATCGGGCCAAACGGGCTGCGTACTTTCGCGTGTAGTCGGAAGTCTCTTTGTTTTTAACTCTGTCTCGATCCGCTGTCTCTGCATTGTGTGAAACGGTCTGTTTTATTTTCCGTTCCGAACGATCCATCCGGATATATTTGCTTGACTATTCCTCTCCGTCCGGCGTATAGTATTCATAGACGAAGGATCTGCGTTGATATCGCTCTTGTACTGTACTTGAGCCATGCCTTGCGCAGAGCCTTCGGCAAAGGAAGCAGTCCCGGCAGACGTTTCGGACGTTTTCGTGAGGGCGAAAGCTCTCGCTATGTCGGTTATGCTTCCTTTTTCTTGACAACAACTCTCCATCAAACATATAATATCTACGAAACAGAATCTGTTGTCACATTGCGCACCGTCGTTGGCTGCGTTTATGTTGGGTCGGGATTCTGCTTCAGGAAGATGCATCCGATGCGACATCGGCGGAAGTTCTGCCTTTTGGTATGAGTCCAACACTGTCCAAAGATGTATCTTCTTTTCATTCAAGCAATCGATCTGCCAAACGTCAATCCCCCGCAGGAGCAGCACTCCTGCGGGGGATTGACGTTTATGGAAGATTAATCCTTCTGCCGGTAGCTGCCGAAGAATTTTTCAAGACGCACGGAGGCATCCTTCAGCGAAACAAGGTCTGGCAGGTAGACGATGCGGAAATGATCCGGCTCGCCCCAGTTGAAGCCCGTACCGGCGGTGATGAGGATCTTCTGTTCCTTCAGAAGATCGAGCGCCATCTGCTCGTCGCTGCGGATATTGAATTTCTTCGTGTCCACCTTCGGGAAAATGTAAAACGCCGCTTTCGGCTTGGCAGCGCTCAAGCCGGGGATGGAGTTGAGCGTTTTCCAGATCAGCTCACGCTGCTCGTAAAGCCGTCCGCCGGGGCAGAGATATTCGTCCACCGACTGATAGCCGCCGAGAGAGGTCTGGATGATGCTCTGCGCCGGAACGTTGGAGCAAAGGCGCATTTTGGCAAGAAGATTCAGCCCCTCGATATATCCCTTGGCGTGGGACTTATCACCGGCGAGACACACCCAGCCGACGCGGAAGCCCGCAACCCGGTGGGATTTGGAAAGGCCGTTGAAGCAGAGCGTCAGAAGATCGGGCGCGAGCGAGGCGAGCGCGATGTGCTCCGGCTCTCCCTGCATGACGAGGCGGTCGTAGATCTCGTCGGCAAAGAGGATAAGGTCGTTCTCGCGGGCGACCTGCACGATCTGCTCAAGGATCTCCTTCGGATAGAGCGCGCCGGTCGGGTTGTTCGGGTTGATGACGACGATGCCCTTCGTGCGCGGCGTGACCTTGGAGCGGAGGTCGTTGATATCGGGATACCAGTCCTGCTGCTCATCGCAGAGATAATGCACCGCCTTGCCGCCGGCGAGCGTGATGGACGCCGTCCAGAGCGGGTAATCCGGCGCGGGGACGAGAATTTCGTCGCCGTCGTCGAGCAGGCCCTGCATGGTGAGCGTGATGAGCTCACTCACGCCGTTGCCGGTGAAGATGTCGTTGATGCCGACATTGGGGATACCCTTGAGCTGGCAGTACTGCATGATCGCCTTGCGGGCGGAGAAGAGACCGCGGGAGTCGGAATAGCCCTCGCAGTTGCGCAGGTTATAGATCATGTCGAGAATGACCTCGTCCGGCGCATAGAAGCCGAAGGGGGCGGGATTGCCGATGTTGAGCTTGAGTATATTTGCGCCGCGCGCTTCCATGCGCATGGCCTCGTCCATTACGGGACCGCGGATGTCGTAGCAGACGTTGTCGAGCTTTTTGGACTGCTCGTAATTTTTCTTTTCCATGGTATTTCTCCTTTTCGAAAAAATGAAAACGCCCTGAGCCAAACGGCTCAGGGCGGAAAATACTCCGTGTTACCACCTGAATTCGGACAAAACGTCCGCACTCTGCCCGGTACTGCATACCGGTTCTCTGCATAACGGTGAGACTCCGTCCGGGCATTTTCTCCCGACCGCTCAGGGATGGCTTCCGAACGGAACGCATCAAGGCTTGCACCAACCGCCTTTTCTCTGCATGCGAACGCCGCTCGTACTCTTTCCCGTCAAAGCGTTTTCTTATGGATTGAGTGGAGTCTACCACCGTTCCCGCCGAATGTCAAGCGCAAATGAAAAAAACAATGAAAAGCGCGCCGGCTTTCAGCTTCCTTTCAGGTTCGCATTGTAGTATACTGTGGATGAAAAAGAGGTGTATGCCATGAAAATATTGATCGTAGAGGACGAAAAGCTGCTGGCCGACTCGCTCAAAACGCTGCTCGAAAGCAAAGGCTTTGACGTAGAGACCGTGTACGACGGCATTTCCGGCGCGGAATACGCCGAGCTCGGCGTATACGATCTGCTGATACTGGATGTAATGATGCCCGGCATGGACGGCTACGCCGTCGCGCGCTCCGTCCGCGCGAGACGGTGCGGCGTGCCGATACTGATGCTGACGGCGCGTTCAAGTCTGGAGGACCGTGTGGAAGGGCTCAACGCCGGAGCGGATTACTATCTCACAAAGCCCTTTGACACGCGCGAGCTGCTCGCGTGCATCAACGCGCTGCTGCGGCGGCAGGGCGCGCAGGTAGACGCGCTCTCCTTTGGGAATACAACGCTCGATCTCGCCTCCGGCACGCTCTGCTGCGCCGAAAAGTCCGTGCGGCTCTCGGCGCGGGAGTTTGATGTCATGCGTCTCCTGCTCCAGTCCGGCGGCAGCAATCTCTCCAAGGAAGCGCTGCTCTCGCGCGTCTGGGGCTTTGACTCCAACGCCGTGGAAAACAGCGTGGAGGTCTACGTCGGGTTCCTCCGCAAAAAGCTCGCGAGCATCGGGTCAAACGTCCGCATCGAATCCGTCCGGCGGCTCGGCTATCATCTGGAGGAGGCTTCCTCATGCTGAAAAAGCTCCGGCTGCGGTTTGTCGGCATCAATATGGCGATCGTGCTCGTGATCCTCTGCACGATCTTCGGCGTGCTGCTGCACACCACGCACGCGAATCTCGAGCAGGAATCCGTGGATATGATCACCGCCGTAGCCGCCGACCCCTTGCAGCTCAACTGGCCGGACACGGCCTCCCGTCTCCCCTACTTTACGGTGCGCATATCGCCCTCCGGCAGCGTGCGCGTGAGCGGGACGAGCTATTATGACCTCTCCGACGAGCAGGTGCTCTCCGGCATCGTCACGGCGGCGCTGCGCTCCGGCGGTGAACAGGGGCTGCTGCACGACTATTCTCTCCGCTATCTGCGGACAACATGGCGCGGAAACGAGTATATCGTTTTTGCCGACGTATCCAGCGCGAACGCCACGATGCAGAATCTCTGGCGAAGCTGTATTCTCATCGGGCTATGCGCCGCAGCGGTATTTCTCGCCGTCAGCTTTCTTCTGGCGCGCTGGGCGGTGAAGCCGGTGGAAAGGGCATGGACGCAGCAGAAGCAATTCGTTTCCGACGCCTCGCACGAGCTGAAAACGCCGCTCACCGTGATCCTCACGAACGCGGAAATGCTCCGTGATCCTTCGTATTCCGAGCCGGAGCGGCAGCGCTTTGCCGAAAGCATCCTCACCATGTCCCACCAGATGCGCGGGCTGGTGGAAAACCTTCTCGAGCTTGCGCGAGTGGACAACGGCGCGGTGAAAAAAGTATTCGAGGCGCTCGACTGGAGTTCTCTTGTGCAGGACGCCGTGCTGCCGTTTGAAGCGCTGTTCTTTGAAAAAAACCTGACGCTTCAAACCGATATCGAACCCGGCATCACGGTGCGGGGCAGCGCGCAGCATCTCCGGCAGTGCGCGGAGATCCTGCTGGATAATGCCGTCAAGTATTCCGCTCCCGGTACGGTCCGCGTAGCGCTGAAAAAGACCGGGCACGACAAATGCGCTTTGAGCGTAGCAACGCCCGGCGAGCCGCTCTCGCCGGAGGAATGCAAAAACGTGTTCAAGCGCTTTTACCGGGTCGACCGCGCCCGCGCCATGGATCACAGCTACGGTCTTGGGCTTTCGATCGCCGAGAGCATCGTGTCCGAACACGGCGGAAAGATCCGCTGCGATGGCAAAGCGGACGGAAATGTTTTCACCGTTACGCTCCCGACCGTAAAAGGAGAAGCAAAATAAACTTGGATATATCCGCGCCGTCTGATCGATTTACCGTCCGGCGGCTGACGGACGCAGACGTTCCCGCCATGCATGAAACTAACGAGAAATAATATCAATACCACGCCACCGCGCCGCAGAGCGAAGCGTTCTGGGTAAAGAACGGTTTTACCAAAGCCGGAGAAGTGTACCCCAACGATCATTCCGCCTGTCTGCCGATGGAGCGGTTAATTTAAGCAAAGGAGAATACCATGCCGGTTACCTTCCGAAAGGCTGCGGCGTCCGATATTGACGCCGTGACCGCCATTTATGATGCCATTATCACCGAAGAAGAGGCCGGACGCGCCGCGACCGGCTGGAAGCGCGGGATCTATCCCGTGCGCGCCACGGCGGAGGCTGCGCTCACGCGCGGCGATCTCTTCGTTGCGGAAGCAGACGGACGCGTCGCGGCGGCCGCTGTTTTGAATCGGATACAGGTCGATGTATATGCCGGTGCGCCGTGGGAGTTTGAAGCGCCGGATGAGGAAATTTTCGTTATGCACACGCTCGTGGTCGATCCCGCCGCCGGAGGGCACGGACTGGGCCGCGCGTTCGAGACATTTTATGAGCAGGAGGCCGCCCGGCAGGGCTGCCGGTATCTCCGCATCGACACGAACGTGCGCAATACCCGCGCGCGGCGGCTGTACCATTCACTCGGGTATAAAGAGATCAGCGTCGCGCCATGCACGTTCAACGGTCTGAGCGACATTGATCTTGTGCTGCTCGAAAAAGCGCTTTGAGATCCATACGCAAAAACCGGCGGACGGGAATCACATCCTGTCCGCCGGTTTTTGGCGTTTCGCCGCAAGTCAGCAAGCATCATGCCACCTGATGCCTGCAAAATTTTCTGTGCGCTATGGGAAGCGCAACGATAATCACAACACATGCTGCAATTAGAATCATGCAAGGAAGGATTATAACAAGCTTGCCGAAACTGAATAGAACATACGTTGAAAACACCACATGCGTATCCATTGCCTTTGCCGGGAGCAGACAAAGGAGCTTGTTGAAAACTCCGCTGACGCGGCTTGTCGGCAGGAACATAGGCACGATCGTACAGAGTGTGCTGATGAGGACTGCCGCAAACGGCGTTTTGCAGGCAGCGGACAGCAGCATCGTGAACGCCATGACAGACAGTACCACAACATAATTGATGACGATGCCCACAAATACGACCTGCCATATTTTCAGACCATAATAAGCAGTCGTGGAAAGAATCTGAAAATCACAGTTCCATCCTTGTATGCCAAATGCCACAAGCACGGAAATCAGACTCACCAAAACAGCAATGAAATAGATTCTGCTTGTGACCGCGAACCCGGCGATCAGCTTCGCCCAAACGGTTTCCCGTCTGCCATACTTGGAAGAAAGAACGACTGCGTCCGCACCTGTCTGATATTCATAAGCGAATACCGGGGAGATGATGATACACACGACCAGCGCGATCAGCAGGAATACCGTTGGGAAGTCACGGGTCAACAGCGTTTTCCATCCGTCCGAATAATCGTATGTGATAGGGTCAGATACTTTTGCATCCAGCTTTAGGATCGCATCCTTTTCCGCCTGTGTGTAGTTGCCGGTCGTGTAATCCATATCTACGATACTCTGGACCTGCGCATGGCGATCCTGATAGAAATTCTCGACTCTTTCATTTGTGACACTTGAAAGAATATTCATGTCATACGCTCCAGCCGGAGAGTATATCCGCCGCATTAAATTCAAGATGCCGTTGTATGGCAGAATGTCTTTGCAGTACACTTCGTCTTTCAAAGCGCCCGAAGTGCCAAAATTATCAGAATTTCCATAGACTGTGTGATACTGTTGCAGCGCATCTTTCAGCCGCTCCGCAGTCAGCGGTCCGGCGAGAGCGTGATCCATTTCCTGCTTTACATGAATTGCCTCCATGCCGGATACTTCCGTGCCATCGGTTCGGTAATAGCCTTGGTCTGAAACGAACACAAAGCTGAGCGCGATGATGCTGAGCAGCACGAGCAGACAGGCAATAATGGTTGATTTTCGCCGGAGAATTTTTCTCTTTTCGTAATATATAAGCGTTTTCATTTCTGTTTTCCTCCTGCGGGGCGGGAAAGATCGCTGCTTAATTTGTCTGCAAAGTGGAACAGGTACAAATCTTCCAGCGTGGTCTGCACCGGAACAGCGGCGGGCGCAGGCTGGTTTCTGGACACGATGCGCAGCTCCGCACCATCCGTCAAGTGACGCAGATTACAGATGCAGTATTGCGCCTCATACCGTCCGACCTCCCGCTCCGGCACGATCAGCGACCACGCAATTCCGGCTGCCTGTTCCGTGAGTTCAGAGGGACTCCCAGCCAAGATCAGCTTGCCTTTTTTCATCATCAGGATTTGATCGGCAATGTACTCCACGTCGCTGACAATATGCGTGGACAGAATGACGATCTTATTCTGCGACAGGTCTGAGATCAGATTGCGGAAGCGGATCCGCTCTTTGGGGTCAAGTCCAGCGGTCGGCTCGTCCAACACAAGGACTTTCGGATCATTGAGGACAGCCTGCGCGACGCCGAGGCGCTGCTTCATGCCGCCGGAGAAAGAACGGATTTTCTGTCTGGATACGTCCGACAGGCCGACCATTTGCAGCAATTCTTCCGCTCTGTGTTTGGCAGCGCGCCCCTGTATGCCTTTCAGCGATGCCATATACAGAAGAAATTCGTGTGCGGAGAAATCCGGGTAGTAACCGAAGTTCTGCGGCAGATAGCCGAGAATGTCGCAGTATTTTGCGCCCATATCGCTGATACTCGTTCCGTTAAATAGAATCTCTCCGCTGGTCGGGTTCAGGACTGTGCAGATCATGCGCATGAGCGTTGTTTTGCCAGCGCCATTTGCACCGAGCAGACCATAGACGCCATTGGACATGGTATAGCTGAAACCGTCTACGGCAATATGGTTCTGAAACTGTTTTGAAATACGATCAAGAGTCAGTTCCAATTTGATACCTCCATCGTTACTTTAAGGAAACATATTCGAGGCGTTTCGCGGAATCCTTGAACAGTTTCCATAGTTCAAGCGCGAAAACGCCGATGCTGATTGCGAGGATCAGCATCCACACCGTTATAGCTGCGCTATCGTACCAGTCCGGGAAGGCGCTTACGGAAATAAGACCGAACGCAGAAAGACCGACACAATAAGCAGTTACATAGTAGTGTGTATTTGCATTTCGGCTTCTGTTGAGCAGGAACAACGAGCCGGATGCTGCCAGAAAACTCAGCACAAGTCCATATAAGATCAATGCGCCAAAGGTGAAATACGTCTTTCTGGCGGTCATAATCAGCATACAGGTAAGCGACAGCGTATCCACCACCGCTGCGATCACAAACCTTGCCATGAAAATCTGCGGCAGCGAAAAGCGCGACGGCAATTCCAGCTCTGTCATATGATAGCGGAACGACCGTGAAAGCTCACCGCTGCCAAGCAGCACAACCAGAGGAGCCGCCGCGACAAGCAGCAGAAATCCGTCGCTGTCTTTCAAAATCATCGTCGCGAACAATCCATACAGGCAGAGCAATAAAAGCTGACAGGCAAACAGGCTTTTATTTACAAAGCGAATCTGACCCTTGATGAATTGCAGCATTGAGGTTTCCGTTGACAACGACAGACGTTTGCTTCGCGCCCGCTCCATAAGCTGTGCTTTTTTTGCCGCATCCGGCAGCGGCGGCGCTGCCTGCATAAGCTGACGTAATTCGTTTTTCAGCACACGCTTCATGGCAATCCCTCCTTTAAGAGCTTTTTGAGCTGACGCAGCGCGCCGCGCACACGATACATAACTTGAAATCTTGAAAGCCCAAGTATCTCTGCCATCTCACCCACTTTCAAGTCCTGCCCGTATCGTAAAAGCAAAACTTCCTGCTGTTCATCGCTGAGCGCGGCAATGGCGGTGGATAAGTAGATTTTCTGGACGGCATGATCCGCAAAGTCCTCGGCGGCAGGCTCTTGATCCCAGCGCAATTCATCCAGAGACTCCGGCAGTACTTTTTTCAGCCAGTTCAGACAGAGATGATGCGCAATCGTATAGAGCAGTGCCTTTGGGCTTTCTATGTCGGAATATGTCTGCGCCGCATTCATGAACCGCAGAAACGTATCCTGCGTGATGTCCTGCGCATCAACGGTGCTATGCGTTTTCCAATAGCAGAATTTATAAATCTGGTCATAGTACAGCGCAATGACCTGTTCCATGCTCTCCGGTTGTCCTGCGCGTTCATCACTGTTCGCCATTTCCTCACCCCCCTCACTTAGTAAGACAATGCAGCGATCAAAAATGTGCAATTTTTTGAAGTTGAACGAAACCGGCGGACGGGAATCACATCCTGTCCGCCGGTTTTGTTATTCGGTTTTTGGCGCGTCGCCCCGGAAGATGAGGATCCCGGCAGCGGCCAGCGCAAGGATCCCTCCACCGACTACGGCAAACCCCGCAGGACTTGACGTATCGAGCAGGAAGGAGAAAACAAACGAGCCCACCGGCATGAACAGCACTGCCACGGTAAAGATGATGCTGAACACGCGCCCGAGATATGCCTCGTCCGCGCGAAGCTGGACATACGACATGAACTGAATGTTGAAAACCGTCAGCGCCGTGCCGGAGAGAAGGAACGGAATAAGGCAGACGATCGCGCTCCCTGTGAGCGCAGCGAGCGGCTCGAGCGCGAGCGCGGCGCCCATCGCGCCGAGAAAAAGCACCATGAGCCGCGCGTTTTCCTTTACGCGGCTTCCAAGGCGCGAGCTGATAAGCGAGCCGAGAAGTCCGCCCGCCGCCTCCATAACGAGCACCTTGCTGTAAAACTCGATGCCGAAGGAGGCGTACATCACGTCGGTATACGGGCAAAGGAGGTTGAATCCCGCAAGGAAGAAATTGACCAGCGCCGAGAGCAGGATGAGAAATAAAAGCTGCCGCTCCCGCACAAGATACGAGAATCCCTCGGCGATATCGCGGAAGATGTTTTTCTTTTCCTTCGGTTTCTTCTGCGCGTCAGAGATGGGCGTGAGAAGCATTTCGGAAACAGCGGACAAAAGGAACGTGAGTGCGTCGAAGAGCAGCGCCCCGCGCACGCCGATCCACCGCACGAGCAGCATGCCGGCCATCGGCCCCGCGATTTTTATGACCTCTCCCCCGCCGTTGCTGACGGAATTATACATGCCGATGCGTTCACCGTCGACCATCTCACGGACGATGGAGCGGTACGTCGGAGAATTGAAGGCGTACACAACGGCAAGCAGAGCGTTCGCCGCGATGACGACCTCCGCCATGCGCGGCGAGGCGACGAAGAAGCTCACCGCAAGGCATATGGCCGCGGAAAGAACGTCCGTGACGATGAGGACCTTTTTCCGGCTGCCGCTGTCGGCCTTCGCGCCGCCGATAAGGTTGAATACGATCTGTATGACCGTCTCCGAGCTCTGGTAAAGCGCCAGCACCCAGGGCGCGTGAGAGAAAGCGCCGACAATGCTCACGCTGTTCGCGTAATCAAAAACGATGTTGCCGAGCTTGGACGTCCACTTTCCAAACCAGAGCAGCGCCTCGTTTTTCCTCTCTTTTCGCATATCTCCCCTCAGCCGAGCAGCACCCAGCTCTCTTTCTCTTCCGAATAAAACATTTCGCTGTATTCTGCTTCGTCACATACGCGCAGAACGTCCTTCATACCCCAGATGGTGTTGGTCTTTGCAAACTCCTCCCGCTCGATCCAGAACATGCGCCCTTCCTCGGAAGAGTTAAGCTCGCCGGTAAACCGGTCGGCGCGATAAAGCGCGACGATAAAGCGCGTACCGTCCTCGCGCATCCAGTCCTTGATACCGCAGAGCACGGGATGCTCGATCAAAAGGCCGGTCTCCTCGCGCATTTCGCGGATAACGGAAGCGAGCATCGACTCTCCCGGCTCCACATGGCCGCCGGGAAATACAACGCCGCAGCCGATCTTATCCTGCACGAGCACGCGGCTGCCGTCGCAGATCACGCAGAGGTTCGTTAGCTCAACGAGGCTTGCACGGCTCATGCTTTCGCTCCTTCCCGCTCAAGGATGGTCATAAATTCCTCGCCGGTGATGGTCTCCTTCTCATAAAGATACTGCGCGAGAACATCGAGCTTCGATCGGTTCTCCGTGAGAATCTTTTTCGCCTTCTCGTGCTGCGTCTTGACAAGCGCGACGACCTTATCGTCAATGACCTTCTGCGTATCCGCCGAGCACGCGAGCGAGGCGTCGCCGCCGAGATACTGGTTCGTGACCGTCTCGAGCGCGACCATATCAAAATCGCCGCTCATGCCGTAGCGCGTGATCATGGCGCGGGCGAGCTTCGTCGCCTGCTCGATGTCGTTGGAGGCGCCGGTCGTGATCTCGCCGAACACGACTTCTTCGGCGGCACGGCCGCCGGTGAACGTTGCGATCTTGTTTTCGATCTCCTGCCTGGTCATAAGGTATTTGTCGCCGGTCTCGACCTGCATCGTATACCCCAGCGCGCCGGAGGTGCGCGGAATGATCGTGATCTTCTGCACGGGCGCGGAATGGGTCTGCATCGCCGCGACGAGAGCGTGGCCGATCTCGTGATAGGCAACGACCTTCTTCTCCTGATCGGAGAGGACGGCATTTTTCTTCTGGTATCCGGCGATAACGACCTCGATACTCTCCTCAAGGTCCGCCTGCGTCACGATGGTGCGCCCGTTGCGCACAGCGCGCAGCGCGGCTTCGTTGATGATATTGGCAAGCTCCGCGCCGGAAGCGCCGGAGGCCATGCGCGCGATCGTATGGAAATCCACATCCTCCGCAGGCTTGATCTTGCGGGCGTGGACTTTCAGAATGGCCTCGCGTCCGGCGAGATCCGGCAGTTCGACCGGTACGCGGCGGTCAAAGCGGCCGGGGCGCGTGAGCGCCGGGTCAAGCGATTCGGGGCGGTTCGTTGCGGCGAGGATGATGACGCCGTTGTTGCTCTCAAAGCCGTCCATTTCCGTGAGAAGCTGGTTGAGCGTCTGTTCGCGCTCGTCGTTGCCGCCCATCGCGCCGCCGCTGCGCTTCTGGCCGATGGCGTCGATCTCGTCGATGAACACGATGCACGGGGCCTTCTCCTTCGCCTGGCTGAAAAGATCGCGCACCTTGCTCGCGCCCATGCCGACGAACATCTCCACGAACTCCGAACCGGAGATGGAGAAGAACGGCACGTTCGATTCGCCGGCCACGGCCTTGGCAAGCATCGTCTTGCCCGTTCCCGGAGGGCCGACAAGGAGAATGCCCTTCGGCATCGACGCGCCGGCGTCCGTGTACTTGCTCGGATTATGGAGATAGTCCACGATCTCGGCAAGGCTATCCTTCGCCTCGTCCTCCCCGGCGACATCGTCAAAGCGGATGCCGTGCGTGGATTGGACGTAGATCTTGGCATTGCTCTTTCCCATGCCGAAGGACATGACGTCTTTGCCGCCCATCTGATCCATGAGCTTTTTCCGCATGAACTGGCCGAAAATAACAAAGATGACCAGCGGCAGAATGAGCGTTAAGAGATAGCTCAGCACCGGCGACATGGTCTGCTCAATATCCTTGGCAAATTCCGCGCCGGAATCGTACAGGCGCTGCGTGAGCGTCGGATCGTACATAACGCCGGTCACATAGATCGTATTGTCGTCCTTGTCGGTAAATATGATCTCCGTGTCGCTCACATCGACCTTGCCGATCTTCTTTTCAGCGATCATGCGCATAAAGGTGCTGTAATCCGTCTGCTCCACGTGCTGCCGGTTCAGAAGCGGCGCGACGAAGATGTTGAAAAGAAGCAGCGCAATGAGCGTAATGGAGTAATAATACGCCAACGGTTTTTTCGGGTTTTTGACTTCTTTCATTGTCGAACCTCCTTGGTGTTTCTATGTTATATGAAGCTGTTTTAACGGATCTTCCGGCATTCGAGATAATAGCGCTTGTCCCGTGCGTTGCCCATGGAAAAGCTTTTTTTCGGCAGAGCGCCGTTTTTGAGTACGGACAGGAAAAGCCCGCTCTTTTCGACCGGCGGCAGCAGCACCGCAGCGCAGTTCGGCTTCTCGCCGAGAGAGCGCGCCGTATCGTCGCCGTGGATATAGTCGATATAGCCGCCGTGCGCGGCGATATAGGCGCGGCAGAAGCTCTCCGCCGCCGCAACGCGCTCGCCGAGCGTTTTGTCCTTTGCTTCCCATTCCGTCCGATGCGCTGTAAATTCCGCAGCAAAAGCCGACGTATCGGTATCGAAGATCACGCGGTGGATCGGCTCAAAATCGAGCGACGGCTCATGGATGTTCTCGATCTCCACGAGCGCGAAGCGGGCGGGATCGGCCTCCCGCTCGTTTTCCGGCAGAGTTTCGCGCTTTTCCTCCCAGAACCGCTTGGCCGCGGCGAGCGAGTGGTTGCCGTCGCCGACGGCAAAGGTGAACTTGCCGTTTTCCGCTGCGTCACCGTATTTTTCCCGCTGCAATGCCGCATTATCGAGCGCGTCGAGCGCCGACTGCACCGCCGCTTTCGTCTCCCCGCTCACGCGCCAGCCGGCGATGTGGCCGCCGCCGAGCATAAGATCAAAATCGTAGACCTTTTCCAGTGTGTCCTTCGTCTTTTCCGCGAGGGACAGGACACTGTCTGTCCGGTCGTCCATCAGAAGGAGCGTATGCGGCATTTCGAGCGGCGCGCCGCGGCGGATGTTCACGCGCGGCGGCAGACGCTCCTCTACCGTGCCCTCCGTGGAGCGGACGCTCGCACGCTGCGTTCCGGTAAAATCGTACTGCTCAAGATCGAGCGCCGCAACGAGGCCGCGGCGGACGCGTCCGTCCGACAGCGTGCGCTCTACATAGATAAAGCTGTCCGGGACCGTCTGAAAAACACCCTCCGCGAGATAGCGGCGCATCGTATCGGCAATGCGTCCGTCCGCGCCGTCGGCGCGCGCGGTGTGCAGCCACGCCTCCGGCAGCATGAGAGAAAGCGTGCTCGGCTTTTCCGCCGCACGCGCTTCCGCCGCGGCCCAGTATTCCGGTTCGGACGTAAACTGGTCGCACGCGATCACGCTCCACGCGCCCATATCCTCGGCGCGCGGGAGAAGGATATCCGTACTTGTAACGATATGCATAGGTGATTTCTCCTTAATAAAAAGAGACCCGTGGGACTATATAGTGGATAATACAGTCCCGCGGGTCGAATGTCAATCATGTACCGAGATAGGCCTTTTTTACGGCCTCGTTGTTCAGAAGGTCTTTGCCCGCGCCGGAGAGCGTAATGCATCCGGTCTCCATGACGTAGGCGGAGTCGGCGACCTTGAGCGCCATGTTCGCGTTCTGCTCGATGAGCAGAATGGATACGCCCTGGTGGTTGATCTGACGGATGATCTCAAAGATATCGCGCACAACGAGCGGCGCAAGGCCGAGCGACGGCTCGTCCATCATAATGAGCTTCGGGCGTGCCATGAGCGCGCGGCCCACAGCCAGCATCTGCTGCTCGCCGCCGGAGAGCGTGCCGCCCGCCTGCCACGAGCGCTCGCGCAGGCGCGGGAAAAGGTCGTATACCCACTGGATATCGCCGGAGATGTCGTCGCTGCGGAGATACGCGCCGACCTTGAGATTCTCAAGTACCGTGAGGTCGGGAAAAATGTGCCGTCCCTCCGGGACGAGCGTGATGCCTTTTTTCACGATGGTCGTGGCGTCGCGCCCGGTGATGTTGTCGCCGCGGAAGTTAATCGTGCCGCCGGAGGGCTTTACAAGCCCGGCGATCGTGCGGAGCGTCGAGCTTTTGCCCGCGCCGTTCGCGCCGATGAGCGTTACGATCTCACCTTCATGCACATCAAAGGAAATGCCCTTGACGGCTTCAATGCCGCCGTAGTTCACGCTGAGATCGTGAATGGAGAGGATCTCGTTCATTCTTCCGCCACCCCCAGATACGCTTCAATAACTTTCGGGTCATCCTGTACAACGGCGGGCGTGCCCTGCGAGATGAGTCTGCCGAAATCGACCACATAGATGCGGTCGGAGAATTTCATAACGAGCTCCATGTGGTGCTCGATCATAAGGATCGTGAGATCGTATTTCTTCTTGATCTGCATAATGAACCGGCCGAGCTCTTCGGTCTCCTGCGGGTTCATGCCGGCGGCCGGTTCGTCGAGCAGGAGAAGCTTCGGGTCGGTCGCAAGCGCGCGGGCGATCTCCAGCCGCCGCTGCAGGCCGTACGGCAGAGATGTGGCAAGATCGTTGCGGTACTGCGCGAGGTTCTGCTCTTCAAGCAGCTCCATCGTCTCCTTCTCCATGCGCCGGTCCTCCGCCACGGAGATGCGGAGCGCCGCGCTGAAAATGTTCTGCTTCGCGCGCAGGTGCTTGGCTGTAAGGACGTTTTCAAACACCGTCATGGATTTCCACAGACGGATGTTCTGGAACGTGCGGGCAATGCCGAGCTTTGTGATCTGGTCGGGCGTCGGGTCGAGAATTTTATCCTTGAGATACATCTCGGCGTTCATGCCCTGATATTCCTTCTGCATCTTCCCCGTCGGATGCGCGGAGACCATGAGGTTATCCTCAAAAAACACCTTGCCGTTTGTCGGCTGGTATACGCCGGTGATGCAGTTGAAGGCCGTCGTTTTGCCCGCACCGTTGGGGCCGATAAGCGCGACGATCTCGCCCTTATCGACGTTGAGCGAGAGATTGTTCACCGCCACAACGCCGCCGAACTGCATGGTGATGTTTTCCATGCGGAGCATTGATTCACTCATGGTTTTCACCTCCGGAGACCGCGGCCTTTTTCCCGCCGAAGAGCTTTTTGCAGCGCGCCGCGATGCGGTCCCAGCTGAATTCCTTATCGCCCATAATGCCGGTGCGGAAGAACAGCACCACGACCATGAGGATCACGGAGAATACGACCATACGGAAGCCGGTCTTGAGCAGGGGCACGCGGAAATCGCCGATGTACGTTGTTTTGTCCAGAAAACGCAGCCACCATTCGCGGCTCGCGATGACGAGAAACGCCGAAATAACGCTGCCCGTCACGCTGCCCATGCCGCCGATGACAACAATGAGCAGAATAAAATACGTCACGGCTATGGTGAACGTAGTGGACGACACCGCGCCGAGAAACATTGCCATCAGCGCGCCGCCGATGGCCGCGAAGAACGAACTGATGATAAAGCTCATCTGCTTATGCTTGGCAAGATCAATGCCCATTGCCTCCGCTGCGATCTCATCGTCTCGGATGGCCTTGAACGCGCGGCCGTAGGA
>OIZA01000467.1_pt1 | contig 21048 bp, 12 predicted proteins | sample 1588381 | NCBI WGS metagenome assembly OIZA01 (sample SAMN03283277) | human gut metagenome | biome: human-associated habitat; material: feces | host: Homo sapiens | place: Peru | collected 2012 | reverse complement strand
TAATTCTCGTCAGCGAGGGTACAACACCGGACTAATAAGAGTTTGTGCCCATGAATTATCAAATGCGGTCGCAAAAAACAATGCTCACGTCGAACAATAATTTTCGTCGTGAGCATTTGTTAACTAATTAATTAAATTTCTATTTATCTTCCACAGGAATCTGTTTCAGATTCTCCACGGATTCCAGGATCTCGTTGCTGCGGATGTCTATCATGGGGCCACCGGTTCCTTCGATGTATTCTCTGGTAATGGTGACTCTTCCGATATTGTCATCCTTCGGGATCTCATACATGATATCCAGCATGAAGTCCTCGATAATGGAGCGCAGGGCTCTGGCACCGGTATCCCGTTTCATGGCTTTCTCGGCGATGGCATCCAGGGCATCGTCCGTGAACTCCAGCTTGACCTCATCCAGTTCCAACAGCTTCTGGTACTGCTTCAGGATCGCATTCTTCGGCTCCTTCAGGATCTTCACCAGCATATCCTTTGACAGTCCCTGTAAGGTACAGATGATGGGCAGACGGCCGATGAACTCCGGGATCATACCGAATTTGCGGATATCCTCCACAGTCACCTTGGATAAAATATCAGTATCTTTATCGTATTTATCTTTCAATTCCGAGTTGAAACCGATAGATGCCGTCTTGGTCAGACGCTCCTTGATGATCTCGTCCAGATCCGGGAAAGCACCGCCGCAGATGAACAGGATATTGCGGGTATTCACTGTAGCTAACGGCACCATGGCATTCTTGCTGTTGGCGCCTACCGGCACCTCCACTTCCGCGCCTTCCAGAAGCTTTAACATGCCCTGCTGTACACTTTCTCCGCTGACATCCCGGGAGTTGGTATTTTTCTTCTTGGCGATCTTATCGATCTCGTCGATGAAAATAATACCTTTTTCCGCTTTCTCCACATCGTTGCCGGCGGCTGCCAGCAGCTTGGATACCACGCTCTCGATATCATCACCGATATATCCAGCCTCCGTCAGGGAAGTGGCGTCGGCGATGGCCAGAGGCACATCCAGCAGTCTCGCCAGTGTCTTCACCAGATAGGTCTTACCGGAACCGGTGGGTCCGATCATGAGAATGTTGGACTTTTCGATCTCGATCTCATCCATGGTATCGGTGGCCACTCTCTTGTAATGGTTGTATACAGCTACAGAAATGACCTTCTTGGCTTTTTCCTGTCCTACCACGTACTCATCCAGGCTGGCCTTGATCTTGTGGGGTGCCGGAATGTCCTTGATGTTGAATACGGGCTTGGGACCTTCCGCTTTCTTTTTCTTCTTAAGCTTCTGCTTATTTGGGATACCGCCGTCTCCCTGCAGATCCGCCAGATTCACAAAACTGATGTTGGGGAATCCGTTCTGGCCGCCTAACTGGTTGAAATCATTGGGATTGTTCAGCATTCCCTGATAATCGAACTGGCTCACGGTATCCATGGTCTTGTGCATGCAGTCATCGCAGATGCAGATATGATTGGGCAGCTTGAACATTCTGCCGGCCTTGCTCTCCGGTCTGCGGCAGATGAAGCAGACATCCTCGTACTCGCTGCTGTCCTTTTTGTCCTCTTCCTTTTTGTCCGCCGGGGTCTCCTTCGCAGGATCCGTTACCTGTGTATTTCTATTATCCTGAGTTTCCTTCTGATCTGTCTCCTTAGTTTCCTCCTCAGGAATCACTTCTCTATAATCATCATTGTAATTATCTGTCATGTTATTCTCCTCTTCTAAATACATCGGCGCTGCTCATTCACAGTGTATCTGGGTAACACTCAGCGTTCCCCAGATATCCGGGCGTCGCCCCCTATCATCCCCGGCCATTACGCACTAATGCCTGCAAGCAGTCATATTGCGTAATACCCGTGTCTGACACTGCTCATGCCTACGCTTATTATACTCAATGAAGCAACCTGCTACAAGTGAAGTTTTTCTAAACAAAAACCCCGGGGAGTCATACGGCTCACCCGGGGCATATTCCAAATTCTTAATGCTTATTTACTCTGGCTTGCAGGTCTGCTGCCCAATGTCAGGTTCAACTCAATGGAGACATACTCACCGTTCTGGGGTCTCTGTACCGTTACGGTTACAGAATCACCGGCTGCGTAGTACTGTAACGTTTTCTGCAGATCCGAGTAAGAACTAATGCTGCTGCCGTCAAACTTGGTAATGATATCCCCTTTCATGATACCGGCATTGGCTGCGGCACTGCCTTCCTCTACAGATACTACATAGATACCTTCCGGCATATTGTACATCTGGGAGATCTGGGAAGTTACCTCCTGCAGGGAGATGCCGATGTAACCGACTTCATCCTCAGCCACTTTGGTCCTGGTCTGACGCTCCATCAGGTCTGCGATGATAGGGCTTGCGGAGGTGATAGGAATTGCATATCCCATACCTTCTACGGTCGTACCACCGATCTTGTTGGAGTTGATACCGATGACTTCACCGTTCATGTTAAGCAGTGCACCACCGGAGTTACCGGGGTTGATGGCTGCATTGGTCTGGATGAAAGTACCGGTAGAACCGTTCTCCAGCGTAATCTCACGATTCAGCGCACTTACGATACCGTTGGTAACGGACTGACCATAGCCAAGGGCATTACCGATGGCGATGACCGGCTCACCCAGCTTCAGATCATCACTGCTGCCCAGGGTGGCAACGGTGATAGCGTTCTTGGTGTCATCACTCAGATCGCTTAAGGATACGGCAATCACTGCCAGATCCATGTCGGAATCCAGTCCCTTGATCTGTGCCTGAGCCTCACTGCCGTCGATAAAAGTAACGGTCAGGGAGTCTGCACTCTCTACTACGTGATTATTGGATACGATCAGCAGTTCATCATCTGTCTTGCCTACGATAATACCGGAACCGCTGGCTGCTTCTTCCTGTGTATACTGCTGGCCGAAGACATTGGCCGTCTCGGTAAAATTATTGACAATGGATACCATGGCAGGCATTACTTTCTCTACCACGTTGGATACATCGGACTCTACATAAGTAACATTGGTAGCCAGCTGTGTGCTGCTCTGACTGCTCTCTGTCGTGGCCTCCGAAGCGATCTCGTCTACCACTGCGGTATCCGCACCGGTCTTCATCATTCCGGTTCCCTGCTGTACGGCATAGAAACCGATTCCGGCGAACAATCCGAAGAACAATCCCAGACTGACGCTCACCATTGCTTTCCGGAAGTAGCCGCCGTGTTTTTTCGATTTCTTAGGCTCCGTGCTGTTGCTGCCTGTGGTACCACCCATCTGGTAGGTGGTGTAGCCATTCGTGCTTCCCGCAGCACTCTGTGTCGTGCTGTGGTTCTCATAGCCGTAACCGCTCTCTGTTCTCGTCTCATTCAGATCTGCTCCGCTGAATGTACCGGTTGTATTTTCATTGCCGGTTCCGTAACCGGAAAAATTATCATTCTCGTACATATTGCTTCCTCCTATCCTGTTGCAAGTGAGAAACTCTTTTTACCATTACCAGTTCATTTCTTCCTCTCACCTTATGAACACAGTATAACCGTGAATTGTGACCGAATTGTGATAACTTTCTGAAGCAATTATGAATCCTGAAAAAAATCCCGGAGAAGCAGTCTGCCTCTCCGGGTCTGTCCATTTCACATAAAGCTTATTCCACGGTAACGGATTTTGCCAGATTTCTGGGCTTATCCACATCACAGCCGCGTCCCACTGCCACATAGTAGGCAAACAGCTGCAGAGGAATGATCGCCAGGGAATTGGTAAAGTACGGATTGGTCTCGGGAATATATACCACATAATCCGCTGCTTTTTCGATGGCCTTGTTGCCTTCGATGGTAATTGCCATTACAAAGGCACCTCTTGCTTTTACTTCCACCATATTGCTGATGGTCTTTTGGAACAGTTCCGGCTGGGTGGCCAGTGCCACTACCAGGGTACCGTCCTCGATCAGGGAGATCGTACCGTGCTTCAGTTCTCCGGCTGCATAAGCCTCGGAATGGATATAGGAGATCTCCTTCAGTTTCAGGGAACCCTCCAGAGAGATGGCATAGTCGATGCCACGTCCGATGAAGAAGATATCTCTGGCTCCCACATAGCGGTTGGCAAAATGCTGGATCTTCTCCTTCTGTCCCAGAAGCAGTTCAATCTGGTCCGGCAGACATCTCAAATCCGTCAGCATGCCTGCGAATTTCTCCTGATCAATGGTACCGCGTACCCTGGCGAACTTCATGGCCAGCATGTAAAGTGCGGTCAGCTGTGCGCTGTATGCCTTGGTGGTCGCAACGGCGATCTCAGGGCCTGCCCAGGTGTACATAACACTGTCTGCCTCTCTGGCAATGGAACTGCCCACCACATTGACGATTCCCAGTACCTTGAAGCCTCTTTCCTTGGATTCTCTCAGGGCTGCCAGGGTATCCGCCGTCTCACCGGACTGGCTGATGACAATGACCATATTGCCCTTCTGGAGAATAGGATCCCGATAACGGAATTCACTGGCCACATCTACTTCTACCGGAATTCTTGCCAGACCCTCGATCACATATTTTGCGGTGACACCGGTATGATAAGCGGAACCGCAGGCTACGATATGGATCTTGGTGATCTCCCGGATCTCCTCATCCGTCATATTCAGTTCATCGATGACGATATCATTGTCCTTGATTCTGGGTGAAATGGTATCGTTGATGGTTCTGGGCTGCTCGTAGATCTCTTTCAGCATGAAATGCTCGTAACCGGCCTTCTCTGCCGCATTGGCATCCCAGTCGATGGTAACGGGCTGTTTCTCGATCTCTTCCTCATCCACGGAGAAGAAGCGCAGGCCATCCCGCTGCAGTTCCACAACTTCCTGATTATCCACATAATATACGGTTCTCGTATACTTCAAAATAGCGGGGACATCGGAAGCAATGAAGCAGCCGGTGTCGCTCTTTCCTACGATCAGCGGACTGTCCTTGCGGGCTGCAAAGATCTTATCCGGCTGATCTGCGAACATAATTCCCAGTGCATAGGAACCCTCCACACGATGAAGCACCTTGGTAATGGCCTCCAGAGGATTTCCCTTGTAATAGTAATCCAGCAGATGTGCCAGCACCTCGGTATCGGTCTCGGATACAAACTGATAGCCCTTATCCTGCATCTTTTTCTTCAGAGGAATATAGTTCTCGATAATACCGTTGTGTACCACCGCAATGGTTCCTGCATTATTCATATGGGGATGAGAGTTCACATCACTGGGAGCTCCGTGGGTCGCCCAGCGGGTATGTCCGATACCGGAAGTTCCCTTCATATTCTCGCCGCCGTGGGTCAGATTCTCCAGAACCTTCAGTCTTCCCACTGCCTTTTTGGTAATGATCTTCTCTCCGTCGAAAATAGCCATTCCGGCGGAATCATAACCACGGTATTCCAGCTTGGACAGGCCGTCCAGAATGATCGGTGCCGCCTGATCCGCTCCAATATATCCTACGATACCACACATAGTCATACATCCTTTCTGTTCTGCTTCCAGTATTCTTTGTTCGAGGTAAATGCAAGCACCCATTTTTTCGGGAGCCTGCGATAGTTCTTTCCTAACAGATAGCCCGCATATTTGCAGGCACATTGCATATAAAAATGAGGCAGTCCGGCAGTCATATGGTTCTCACGCAGATAGGCCGTTACATCTTTTACCATTCGTTTCCCCTCGGATTCCGAAGGATAGGATGCGAAGATCTCCGGATGATCCGCCTGTGACACTCCCAGGTCAAAATTCCGGTGGAACTGCTGTCCGTTGGTGTAATTATGAGAATGTACTACCCGTGCATCTGCCGCATAGGCAATGGCATATCCGGCTTCCACCGCTCCTGCCGCATAGATCATATCTTCATTAAATATGGTATGCTTTACAAATCCGCCCAATTCCTCATAGATCTCCCGACGGTAGGCCGCACAGACATTGGAACAGAAAAAAGTCTTGATCCCCAGCGTGGGAAGATCCTCCGCGGATTTGATCCGGGACTGTGCCGGATAATTAAATTCTCTGGTGTAGCTTTCCACCGGATTGCAGTCCTCTCTGGGCAGCTGTCTCGCATAGGACACCGCCACATTTCCCTGCAAGGGTCTGAGCAGATTCTCGATCAGTCTGTCGTCTGCGGGCATGGCATCCTGCGTCATGGTAACGAAAACATCTGCGGAAGATTTCTTCACTCCCATCCGCCTCGTTCCGCCATGGTCAAATTCTCTCTTGGATACATGGTATACTTTGATATTCCGATAGGTCTCCAGAAATCTGGTCCCATAGATCAGCTGTTCAAAATATTTCTCCTCCGTGTTCAGAAGGATCACCTGATGTACCGGCACGCTCTGGCTGCCAAGCTTATCCAATAATGTAAATAATTCTTTCCCCGGCTTATACAGAGGAATGATCACATCGATTTCCATTGCAGAGCGCTCCTTACTTTCCCAACCTCTGGTCTATTATACTTTATCTCTCTTTACAGCACAAGCATTTTCCCAATGCTTCACGGGCAATGCTTCACGGGCAATCTGCCCCTTCGGGTAATGCACAAGGGAGCCCCGGCCTGTTCCGGAAGACTCCCTTGTACTCCTGTCACTTCTTTATAATATAAAGCATTTCTTATCTGCTCAGATACTGTGAGGTATCGGATTCAATCTTGTTGCTGTATTCCTTAACACTGTCGGTAACGGTGTAGCTTGCATCATCGAACAGGAACTGATGGAGCCATACGACATTGCTCTCCAGATTTACAGGAATAACGCAGCTTCCCTTGGCACCGATATTGCCGGTATCACGCATGGTCTCCTCCGGAAAGCCTCCTTCGTCCACGATACGGTAATTTGCGATATTTCCCAACAGATCCAGAATATCCTTGGAATCCAGGCTGGTGTAAATATCATCAATGGCACTGTTAAATACCTTGGACAAGGTTGCATAATCTGCTTTCTTTGCCTGATCTTCGATGGCCTGAATGACCTCACGCTGACGGGCAGCACGCTTGAAGTCGTTACCTGCGGTATAACGGATACGGCAGTAAGCAGTCGCCTGCAGACCGTTTAACAGCTGCAGACCGGTCTCGGTTACAGGGGTATAATCACACTTCAGAACCTCGGCAATACCGATCTGATAGTTGTTGATATGCTTGATCTCCTCGGAGTCCACATCAATGTAGACACCGCCCAGACCGTCGATGACTTCGCTCAGTCCCTTATAGCCTACGGTTACAAAATTCGTAATATCCATATCCAGATTCATGTTCAGCATCTTAACGGCCTGTTCTGCACCACCGTAGGAATAAGCGGCGTTACATTTCTGGTAGGAATCGGTACCGATATTCAAGTAGGTATCACGGTATACGCTGACCAGCTTGATATCGCCGGTGTCCATGTTGATGCTGGCGATCATAACACTGTCGCTTCGGCTGCCCTTATACAGCTGGCTTTCCTTCGTTGCATCCACACCGAACAATGCGATATTCATATAGCCCTTCATGGTCTCGTCCTGCTGAACCTCTTCGGGAATCTGGAGTTCCTCGGTCTCCAGAACCGTTACCTTGGGGCCTTCGTTACTGGTATGGGTCATTACCAGATACAGTACTGCCACCATGACCAGGATCACTACGATCTCTACACCAAAGATGATAACCTTTCTTCTCTTTTTGGCTTCCCGCTGTTTTGCGGACATTCTTTTCTGTCCGTTGCCGGTGTTCGTGCGCTGGCCGCTGCCTGTCGGTCTCTGTCCATTTCCGGAAGGTCTTCTTCCGCTTCCGGCAGGTCTCTGACCATTGCCGCCATAGTTGTTAGAATTTGTTGCCATCTTGTCTTCTCCTTGTATTAATAAGCGTATTAATAAGCATTTTTATTGATAAATCCTGTAAAGAACGTCATGAGAATGATCTTAATGTCAAAACCAAGGGTCCAGTTCTCAATATAGTAAATATCGTATTCGATCCTCTTTTTGATGGAAGAATCTCCTCGCAGGCCGTTGACCTGTGCCCAGCCGGTCAGTCCCGGCCGCACCTGATGTTTTACCATATAACGGGGAATCTCTTCCTTGAACTTTTCCACGAACTGCGGTCGTTCCGGTCTGGGTCCCACCAGGCTCATGTCTCCTTTTAAGATATTGAACAGCTGCGGAAGTTCATCGATACTGGTACGTCTGAGGATTTTGCCGATTCCGGTGACTCTCGGGTCGTTGCGTACCGTCCATCCCTTTTTCTCTTCCGCTGCCGACTGCACGGTCATGCTGCGGAACTTGTACATGTAAAACGATTTATTATGGAGTCCCACCCTTTCCTGTTTGAAGATCACAGGTCCGGGACTGGACAGTTTTACCAGAAGGGCCGACAATAACATGATCGGTGAGGTGATGATGATACCGAAGATGGAACCCACGATATCCATGGCCCGTTTGATCACCATGTTACCGGTGTTCGTCAGAGGCACATAGCGGATATTGATCACCGGCAGTCCCATCAGATCTTCGGTATAAGGTCTGCTGGGGATCAGACTGGTATAGTCCGGAATGAATTTGGTGTGTACACCGGATTTCTCACAGATATCCACCACACCTTCCAGATAGTCATAATCCTTCAGAGACAGCGTAATGGCGATCTCATCCAGTTTGTTCTCCGGAAGAATGTACTCCAGATTGCCGAGAGTACCCAGGACCTTGACCCCCTTGTAAGTGGTTCCTCCGGGGATATGCTCATCCAGAATGCCACACACCACGTATCCCCACTGGGGATTACTCAGGATCCTGTCAATATATTCCTCCGCCGCCCGGGAATATCCTACCAGCAGAATGTGCTTCAGGTTGTATCCCTTTTTCCGTATGGAACGCAATGCCTTCCGCATGAAGATACGAAATACGGAGGTCAGAAAAACATTCAGGACATAAAAAATTGCCATGACGGATCGTGAAAAGTTGATCTCTCGGATGATCATATACAGGATAATGATCAGCGCCGCCAGGCCAATGGTGTTCGCCTGCAGAATACTGTAGATCTCATGTCTGCGGCGAACGGTACGTTTCGGGGAATATACACTGCACCGGTAATACAGGAACATGTAACCCGGTACGATAAAGGGAAGCAGCATGTAGTAATCCCGCACGGGCAGGACACCGATCCCCGGACCGTCATTCAAAATATAAAATTTAATATAATAGGCAAGGACAAAAGATACCGCCGTGATCAGCGCATCGATTATCACAAGAAGCCTGTTAAAGACTTTCTGGTTGTCTTTTATCATACAGGTCACCCTATCTTTAAGTCTGAAAAGCTTCTTTTTAACGATTTCATTCTACAATAACGGTGGTTTTTTCTCAACTTAAGAATTTATGAAGCAATTTCTTAAGATTTCATAAGAATTCGAAAAACATTCAGGTATAATTGCCACTGGATCTTCACATAATTCCACAGATGATTCCATTGAAAGCGGACTTTGTTCTGTCTTCCCACAGGTCCGGCCGCCCTTTTCCATCCCTTGAAGAGTCCCTTCAGGTATAGTTTTCCCATTCTCTTCTTGCAAAAAAACAGAAATTTTATGCCAAATCCCAGCACAAAAAAGGGCAGATTCAGAATCCATTGCAACAGCGGCATATTTTTACCGATGACATAGATATTATTGGCAGAAGAAAGTTCCGTTTTCCGGGAATTATACCGGGATCCCGTAGAGGCACTGCCGTAATGCAGCACGACTGCCGACGGCTCATACCGGTTCTCGTAGCCATAGATCCGGGCGCGGTACCCGATATCCAGATCCTCCAGATAGGCAAAATGGGCTTCATCGAAATAACCGATCTCTTCAAACACCCGGCGTCTGTAGATCGCCGCTCCGCCACAGGCGGAAAATACGCTGACATTCTTGTCATAATTTGCGGCAGGCTTTCCTTTTCCCCGGGAAAAGGCCCACCCCAGGACGCAATAGCGGTCTCCTGCATCGTCAAGCAGTTCCGGCTTATCCCACATGAGCATTTTCGCGCTGACAGAAAATATTTTTTCATTCTGCCGGATGGCATCATACAGTCCTCTGACAAAGCCTGCCTCAACTTTGGTGTCATTGTTTAACAGGATCACATAAGGGCTTCCTGCCTCCCGGATCCCCAGATTCACCGCATGGCAGAAACCGGTATTTTCCGGCAGTGCGATCAGACGCACCTGTGGTTCCGTAACCGCTTTTGCAGGTGCCTCCGCTTCTTTTTCAGGACACCATTCCCCGGTCAGATATTCCACACTGCCGTCGACAGAGCCATTATCTATGATCAGCACTTCGTAATCCGGTGCATTTTCCTGTCCTCTGCACAAGGCTGTCATACATTCCGGCAGATATTTCATTCCGTTGTAATTCGGTATAACGACTGTTACTTCTCTCATAATGCTTTCCACCTCTCAGGGTATTCCGGCAGATAGAGTAATCTTCCCTGTGTACGCAAGGCTTCCGATAATTGCAGGCTTAATTGCCGGATGTCCGCTTCCGCAGGCAGCGCGGTAACGTCAAATACCGGCTGCTGTCCCGGCTGTCTTACAATTTCCGTATAAGGCACCCCTACAATTTTTTCGAAGATTTCCCTGCAGGCCGGCTGGAGCCTGAGGCATCGAAGGTCTAATGCCTCTGCATCCTGCGACAGATCCGCTCTGTGAAGATAGCCTCCGAAGCCCTCCGGCAGTCCTTCATAGATGACTTTGCCCTCCGCAGTCATTCGGCCGCCGCTGATCCGGCCGTGTCTCTTCCCGGACAGTATCCGGCCGCCCACGGCAGCCACGTCCGGCCTCTCCTGTAATACGTCTTTATATTGTAAACGATAAAATCCCACATGCTTGGTCTCCTCCGCTGTTGCAGGAATCCCACGCTCCATGGCATGATCCTGCAGCGCACGAAGTCCCGCCTCATAGGCATATTTCTTACTGTGCGGATTGGCTGCCGTGGACGCCTCATGGCATCTCCAGTGATACAACACCCGGGGGATATGAAGAATCCGTTCTTCCCCGGAACGCCCGTCTGCTGCGAGCACCTCTGCCACAGCTCGCAGCACCAGATCATAGTCCTGGGCCCCGTCGCACTCCGGCCGGAATTGCAGCTTCTTCATCAGGCCTGCCTCCATGACCAGAAAATGACAAATATAATTATTGCTGAGAATCAAATCGTAATTAAAGTCTTCTTTGTGGTTCGGATCGTAATATTTTGTCTCTTCTCCGTCGCATTTATCCTCGTCGGAATAAGCAAAAGCAACTCTGACACCTCTGTCATCTGCCTTTGCCATGGCATCCGCCATTTCGTACAGAGCATCCGGCGTCAGTACATCGTCGTGATCCAGCAGGCCGATATATTCTCCCTTCGCGTAAGGGAGCGCCTGGTTGGTATTGGCTGCGATGCCGGCATTCTCCGTAAGGTGCACATAGTGGATCCTGGGATCCGCCGTGACGATTGCCCGGTCTTCCTGTGTCTGTGCTGTCAGAAATCCATGTTCTGTCAGGGTTTTCTCCACACTCTGATCCTCCGTGGCATCTGCCAGGATCAGTTCCCAGTGGGGATAACTCTGTGTAATAACACTTGTTATCATTCTGTTCAGATAGTTTTCCGGTGTACGGTACAGGGGTACCACAATGCTGAAAGTAATGGGATTGTCCCATTTTCTGGCACTCTGCTGTTCCAGTGTCTCCTCCGAACAGGGTACATAAAAATAGCGGTCTGTCTCTGTCAGGCGTTCCCTTACAGAGATCCAGGTTTCCCTCAGGCCGTTACGTTGCAGATAGTATAGAGTTTTCTTAAGGTTTGCCATGTTCAGCTTAGCCACAGATACCTCCGCGTTTATAAAAGAGCAAACCGCCCTTTTCGGGCGATTCGCTCTTTTGGAATCAGAATTTATTTTGTATCACATACTCACAATACTTTCATTACAGTACTGCCTTTACATCCTCGGTCAGCTTTTCTACCTTAGCCTTTGCATCCTCCAGGCTGGTTCCCTTGACACCCATGTAGAACTTAATCTTGGGCTCAGTTCCGGAAGGACGGGCACAGCACCATGCGTTGTCGGGAAGCTCGAAGTACAGAACATTGGACTTGGGAAGTCCGGTGGTGGTCTTCTCGCCGCTCTCCATGTCGATGACTACATCGTTCAGATAGTCACGGAACTTCTCCACCTTCAGGTTGCCGAAAGCCTTGGGAGGATTCTTACGGAGCTTGTCCATGATCTCTGCGATCTGTCTTGCACCGTCAATACCCTTCATGGTAATGGTATACTGGGTCTCCTTGTAGTAGCCGTACTTCTCATACATGGATACCATCATATCCCACAGAGTCATATTGTGCTTCTTGCAGTATGCTGCTACTTCACACAGACACATTACAGCTACCACAGCATCCTTATCTCTTGCGTGGGTACCTGCCAGACAGCCGTAACTCTCTTCCAGACCGAATACATAATTGTTGCTGCCGGTCTGCTCGAAGAACTTGATCTGCTCACCGATGAACTTGAAACCGGTCAGTACTTCGATCAGCTTGACACCGTAAGCCTCAGTGATGGGCTTGGTCATATTCGTGGTAACAATGGTAGTTACCAGTGCAGGATTCTCAGGCATAGCACCGGTAGCAGTCTTCTCTCTCAGGATATATTCTGCGATCAGCATACCGGACATGTTACCGGTAAATGCCACGTATTCGCCAGTCTTGGTATCTTTTGCGTAAACGCCCAGACGGTCTGCATCGGGATCGGTTGCCAGAACGATGTCCGCATCCTTTTCCTTGGCCAGACGCAGTGCGTAGGTAAATGCCTTGGGATCCTCGGGGTTCGGGTAATCCAGCGTGGTAAAGTTGGGATCCGGATTCTCCTGCTCGGGAACTACATAGACATGCTTGAATCCCAGCTCGGACAGGATACGTCTTACCGGCTTATTACCGGTACCGCATAACGGTGTATATACGATCTTGATGTCATCAGCCATTTCCTGAATGACATCGGGATGAATGATCTGCTTCTTCAGTTCTGCCATGTACTTGTCATCGATCTCTTTACCGATCACCTGATAGAGGCCTGCCTTCTCCGCATCTTCTCTACTCATGGTCTTCACGGTATGATAATCCTTGATGGACTGTACTTCGGTGATGATGTCCTTATCGATAGGAGCGGTTACCTGTGCGCCGTCCTCCCAGTATACTTTATAGCCGTTGTACTCAGGAGGGTTGTGGCTTGCGGTCACCACGATACCTGCGGTACATCCCAGCGTACGAAGGGCAAAGGACAGTTCCGGGGTAGGTCTTAAAGATTCAAAAATGTATGCTTTGATGCCGTTGGCTGCCAGACATCTTGCTGCCTCGTCGGAAAACTCGGGAGACATGCGGCGGGAGTCAAATGCGATGGCCACACCCTTGCTCTGTGTGCCGCGCTTGATGATATAATTGGCAAGACCCTGAGTTGCCTTACGAACGGTATATACGTTCATACGGTTGGTTCCTGCACCGATCACACCACGTAAACCGCCGGTACCGAATTCCAGTTCCTTGTAAAAACGATCTTCCACTTCTGCCTCATTGTTGCGGATTGCCAGAAGTTCATCCTTGGTCTTCTGGTCAAAATAATCATCATTTAACCAGAAATTCAATTCGTCCATATAACTCATTTTCCTATCCTCCTGTTTTATCGCTATCTTTATCTTTCTTCAGTAAACGCTCTCCGGTCATATTTTACCATAGATTCCCTTTACTGAAAAGAACAATTTAACGTCCGCTAACCGGATCCTTCAGAGCGTAATCACTGCGGTCCAGCGAAAAATTCGGGTTGTAGTAGGGATCTCCCGCCTCCAGCTGTGCTTTCCATTTTTCGCGGAAATGTTCGGATTCTTTGTTGTAACGCTCCGCCTTCTCGCCCTGGTCGTCCAGTCCTCTGGAAATGGACTCATAATGATACAGTTCCGCAAAAGGCGTCCATACATTTAACAGCCCCAGATCCCGCAGTTTCAGGCAGAAATCCACATCATTCAGGGAGATCACAAAGCTTTCGTCCAGACCTCCCACCTGCTCATACAGATTCTTTTTCACCAGCAGGCAGGCACCGGTCACCGCCGTCACATTCTGGGTATAGCACAGACGTCCCATGTAACCGAGGTTCTGTACCGGAATGCGGTAATGGGTATGGCCTGCCGTGCGATGGGCTCCCAGCCCGATGACCACACCGGCATGCTGGATCGTCTTGTCCGCATAATACAGCTTCGCACCTACAGCACCCACATCTTCCCGCTGGGCATACATCAGCATCTCCTCCATCCAGTTGGCGGTGATGACCTCCGTGTCGTTATTCAGTAACAGGATATATTCTCCGGCAGCGTAAGATACGCCCAGATTATTCACTGCGGAATAATTAAAATCTCCGTGATAGGTCACGACAGAGATCCGGCCGTCCTCGCTGTGCAGAATGCCGCCGTCATGGCCGCATACCGTATGCAGCTTGCATCTCTCCTCATAGGAATCGCTGCCGGATAAGCCTAACAGCTGGGAATAATAATCCCGGATCTGTGGTGTGGTACTGTTATTTTCCACCACAATGATCTCATAATTGCTCCAGGTGCTGTTCTTCTGGACGGAGGTAATACATCGTTTCAGATCTTCCACATGATCCCTGTTGGCAATGACAATGGAGATCTTCGGGTCTCCCAGGATCTGGTAACGGATCCGGAAGATCGTGGCACAGGCTCTGGTGCTGGTGATCTGGAAATGCTTAAAGCCGTGCTTTTTCAGATGATCCGCCACGGCTCCCTTTGCCGCCTCAATGGCATAGGGCTTCGCGTCGATGCTGGCTGCGGTACTGCCCGCATGGCTTCTCCAGTAATACATCAGTCTGGGCACATGTACGATGTTTTCCGCTCTGTCTGTCAGACGCAGGATCATATCGTGATCCTGTGCACCATCGAAGGCCGTGCGGAACAGTTCCTCGCCCTCCAGAAGTTTTCTGGAAAAGACGCTGAAATGGCAGATGTAGTTGTTGGCCCGCAGATTATCCGGTGCATAATCCGGCTTAAAGTGCATGGTCAGCATTTTATTGATATCATTTTCCTTAAAAGTAGTCTCATCGCAGTACAGGTAATCCGCACCTTTTTCGTTGATGGCCTTCACATACTCGAACAATACGGAAGGATGCAGAATATCATCCTGATCAAACAGACCGATGTACTCTCCCGTAGCCAGCTTGTAGCATTCATTGGTGTTATAGGAGATTCCTCCGTTATGATCCAGATGTTTATACACGATACGGCCGTCTGCCTTCGCCGCATACTCCCGGCAGAGTTCTTCGATATAGGCATGTTCCCCGTCGGAACCGTCCGCCAGACACAGTTCCCAGTTCTGATAGGTCTGGTTCATGACGCAGTCCAGCATCTGGATCTGGAACTCTCTTCGATTGTTCCACAGAGGCACCAGAATACTGATCTTCGGCATATAAGGGAAAACGGTCTCTTCCTCTTTTTTCCTCTGCTCCGCATCAGGAAAGCTTCCGGTGCCGTAGGACTCCATCAGGCTCTTCTGGTGGCTCTTGTTGCGGATCTTGCGCAGAATGTCCTTCGGTCCGCCGCAGTGGGACAGGCGCTCCTTCTGCCTCTGGGCAAAATGGATCACACTTCTGGCCGGGCCTGTGGCTTTCCAGAATTTATTCTTCTTGATCCTGTCCAGCTTGAACTGAAGGTCTTCCTTTTCCGATTCCAGCACTACGATCTTGTCCGCCAGATCCGCACATTTCTCGTGCTCTCTCTCATAGGCTTCCTTATAATTGATCTCTGTGTTACTCTCTGACATATGTCTCCTCCGTGACGCATCCGCTGTTTTTGGCAGGGAATGCCTCTGTTCTATTCTTTTGCAGCCGGAAGTTCTACGGACAGATATTTTCCCGTAATATTCCACAGCTTCAGCTTGCTGACCCGGTTCACCGCCAGGACAGCGATGGTATAATTTCCCGCCGGCAGCTGCTCTCCTTCCCTGCGGACACAGAAACCGCCCAAAGCCACATTTTTCTGATCCGGAAGGTTCTCTTCCAGTTCCTGCCGGTAGGCGGGCAGTAGCTTCATGAACCATGTTCCCTGCCTTTCTGCCTCTTCGCAAGGAAGCAGCAACAGGTATTTCTCATAGCAGGCATTGTCGTCTCCCAGGATCACACTGTACCCCTGGATCCGCTCCGGCCCCGCCGTCTCCACTCTCGCCATCAGGCAGTCATCCCTCCGGACATTCTGTAAGTCTTCCCCTCCGGGAAGTCCCGCCTGCCAGAGAGGCTCCTGCAAAATATTCCGATCCGTCAGATAAGCCGGAACTATCCGGCTGTCCAGTCCTTCTCTGTTTAGTCCCACCGGATAAAAGGGATCTTGCCCGCGAAACTGGGGATGCATCTGGTAGAGCAGTTCTCTCTCCCGGGTCAGCCGCTGCATCTTCTCCGGGCTTTCATCACTTCCCCGGCTCAGGGATTCATGGTGATACGCAAATCTGTCATTCCATACCACATTGTAATATCCCATTTCCACCAGCCGGAAGCCCAGATCCACGTCATTGTAAGCCACTCTGAGGGCCTCACTGAATCCTCCGGCCTCCCGGAATACCTCTGTCCGCAACAGCAGACAGGCTCCCGTCACCGCCACACAATCCTGCGGGAAACGGTTCCGCCCGAAATAATAACTTCTGTCGTCCTCCAGGAATTGCAGCTTATGCACCGGGCCTACCGGCAGATTGACGATGCCGTCATGCTGGATCTTCACGGAATCCGGATAATATAACTTTAGTCCCACACTGCCCACATAGGGCTGCATGGCTCTGGCCACCATTTTGTCCAGCCAGTCATTCTCACACAATTCAATATCATCATTCAAGAACAGCAAAAGCTTTCCTTCTGCCAGTGCCGCACCCCGGTTGCACATGACGGAAAAATTAAACTCCGCAGGCTCATAAAGGTATCGGATCTGTGTTCCGCCTGCCCGGATCTGTTCTGCCAGCTTTTCTGTCTTTTTTCTGTTTTCCTCATTACTGCCGTTATCCACCAGCAGAATCTCCACCGGGACACTGCCCTGGGGCCGCTTCGTCAGAGATGTCAGACACTTCGCAAGCACCTCCGGATTGTCCTTGGAGGGAATGATCACAGAGACCAACAGTTCCCCGGCAAAGGTATCTCCGGCACTTTGGGCTGCTCTGGCCGCCAGTTCCACGGACAGTTCTATGGATTCCGGTGCCTTTCTGTATTCTTCCCACGGAGTCAGCTCTGCGTCCGTTTTCTCCCGGGCGGTTCCCTCCGGCCCCTGGATTCCGATCCTGGAAATATCAAATTCCCCATGGAACAATACTTCTTCCATATGCCCGATGGTATGACAGCCTCTTTCAAAGCCTCCGGCCGCCAGAAACAGCCTGTCCATCAGCGGACGGATCTCTCCCGCTTTTGCAAACGGGATCTCCTTCCCTGTGCTCTCACCCTCCGTCACTGTCACAGGTTCTCCCGCTTTTTGCAACAGTCTGCTCCGTACCGCCACCACACTTCCCACATAAAAATATCCGCGATACATGTCCGGTGACCAGCAGGGCTTGAACCAGGGAATACAACGCTCTCCGTTTTCCGCGATCAGATCCTCATCTCCGTAGACGATCTCTGCCTCCGGATGGCTTACAAAATAAGCATTGATCCGCTCTGCCGCATTTTCTGCCAGCCGGCCTCTCCGCTGCCGGTAGATTACGAATTCTGCAAGCCCCACGCTTTCTTCCAGCTGTGTTTCCCGGACTTTCGCCGCGGCTCTTTCCCGCTCCGATACCCACTGCGCATAGGTCACCCGAAGCTTTGCCAGCTCTGTCTCATATTTTTTATCCTGTTGTCTGACAAGCATCTGCTTCACTGACGTCCGAATGCCCAAATTTCCTGTCTCCTTTGGTTTCCAATCATTATCTTAAAAGATCTTTTTCACTGCTCCTGCCATATCTTTTGCCACCGCCAGAGGGATCTGCACGATCTCCATTTTCACAGTCAGGACGTTCTCCGCCTTTCTGTCCAATGCTTCCACCCGGATCGTCAGGTTCGGATCCTCCGTGGGGAATACCAGGCTGGGATACTCCACACCGTCGGCGGATTTTAAGATTTTTCCGTTGGCGGTAACGATCTTTTTCTCCTGCATCGGAACCGGCTGGCCGTTCATGGTCAGTTCCCGGATCTTGCATACGCAGGCGCACATGGCGGGATCCAGACGTAAATAATGGACATTGCCGTCAAAATGCACCGTAAATTCCGCCTGTTTTTCCTCTACATAGACGTTCTCCGGGAAGTAAGAATTTTCCTCCGAGAAGCCCTGTCCCTTGTCCTCATAGATCTGTACCCGGAGTTCTCCCTCCGTCTGGCGGAAACGTCCGATCCACTCCGTGGGCTTATAGATCTCGCCACCTAAGAGATTCCGGATCTCCCCCATGGACAGCTTCTGTCCGGTGACGTATTTCTGGAATTCCATCTCCTGTTCTCTGTACTGTCTGGCCTCGTTTTCCGTGATGCCCAGACGATCCAGAATACGGTCAAGTTCCAGCGCATTCCGTCTCTCATCTTCCAGCACATAACAATAGACAGCCCGGAAGGCCAGTGCTCTGGTCTCTATGGGCCGGTCAAACGTCCATTCATAATCGATCAGCGTCCAGTGGTCGCCTTCCACCAGAATATTGGCAAAGATCAGATCGAAGTCTGCCACCGGGACATCTTCCCCGTAGCCTACCCGCTCCAGATACTCCGCAAACAAACTATGGAATCCCTCCACATCCTGTCTGTCCAGACACTCATCCATCAGCTCCGACAGCGGTCTGCCCGGCACAAATTCAAACTCCGCATAGGGAACACCGTTCTCTTCTCCCGGATGACAGACATTGACATCCAGACGGCTTCCCGCATAGCGGTCCTTCAATTTCTCATAGGCTTCCGTCATATGGCGCACATGAGCTTCCGCCTCTTTGGAAAGCGGATATTTACGAACGGTCTTACGTCCTTCCTTATCCCGCAGGATTTCCGTGCGGATCCGGAAACTCTCTGCGCGGTCATTGGAGTATCTGGCATATTTCAGAGCAAAAGGTGCTCCGATCACCGCCATGTAAGAGTTGGAAAACACCGAAAAAAGGCCTTCCTCCACAATCCCGTCAAAAGCGCTTTTCTCATCAAACAACAGCATTCTGTCCCGGTCAAAATTCCGCAGATTATTGGACAGTTCTCCCCGTCCCGGGAGATAGGCATCGGAATAGACCGTGGTCATGAATTTATAATCGGGGTACGGATAATAAAAGCTGCGCTCTCTCACACCGCAGGCATCAAAGATCCGCTCCAGCTTCTTCCGGGAAAAGGTGCGCACCACGCCGCCTTCCGGATAATTTTCGATACCGGAGAACCAGCTGCCCAGATGGTCTTCCTTGCAGCCGGCAAAATATTTCAGTCCGTATTTGTTCTCGATGGCAATGACGATCCGGCCGTCCGGTGCCAGATGCTTCTGCAGGATCTTCAGGAAATCCTCATAAGGCGTCCTGCCGCCTATGTAAGCCTGTCCGTACTCAAAGACACCGATCAGGCAGATATAGTCATAATCCGCGGGCAGTTCCGGCTCCACATCCGTAAAATTGCCCACATGGATCGTCACATTCTCACACTCGCTGTGGCGGTAGGCATTGATCAGACTGCGCTTCTTCGAGAGATCCACGCAGGTCACTTCCCCGGCTTTCCTCGCCAGTGCTCCCGTAATGGCTCCGCAGCCGCTGCCCACTTCCAGCACCTTGTCCGTTTTCTGTATGGGAAGAAAGTCCACGATATTTTCCCGGAGAGCCGACAGATGATACAGGATCGGCCAGCTTTTCCGCTCCGCAATGATCCGGTCATATTCCACCGTACTGTATTTTTTTACAATGTCTAAGATCTCGTCCTCCACACTGCCGTCACAATAATAATCCTCGCCGGGATATTTATCCAGATTCAGTGTGATCTTCCCGATGGTCTCTGTCATTCCTTACTTCTCCTCCGCATCCCATACTTTTGTTTCGGAATCCATATCATAATAGCCTACGGTGTTCTTGTCCGATACCACTGTAATATTCAAGGCATCATACAGTCTGTGGTATACCTCAAAGGTATCCTGATTGTAGCCGGTCACTCCCAGAGACAGCAGATATTCTCCGCCCTGTAAATTCATCTTCTGGGTAAAAGTCACATTTTTCACCTCTCCCGGCTCCACGCTGTCCAGGAAAGCCTTCTCGATCATGGTATTCGTACCGGTGATCTCCACGCCAATGACATTTTTTACGGAAAACGCAAAAATCGGTGCCGGAATATGCTCCTGAAACCGGACCTTCATATGAATCGTGAACATGCTGCCCTTCAGAATCGCATTGGTGGGAACCCCGCGGTCATCCGTGATGTAAAACTCTTCGATCTGCGCCTGTTTTGTACCGTATTCCAGGGCATTGGGATTCTGTCCCTTTGCCTCCATGGAAGCCTCCGCCGGATCCGTGCCCTTCTCGTCTGCTTTTCTGGCTGCCGCTCTCTGCAGTTCCTCATCATCCAGCAGACTGGCTGTCTCTTCTCCCACGCTCTCCGGGCCGTCATACTGCCCTACCAGTACCCGCTTGTAGGTGTCGATCATGGCCTTGGGGCTGCCTTCTCCCAGAATATTTCCCTGGTTCAGCAGATAGACGCGGTCACAGTATTTGCTGATACTGCTCAGGTCATGGCTGACGAACACGATGGTTTTGCCCATTTTTTTGAATTCTTCGAATTTATGATAACATTTTGCCTGGAAAAATACATCGCCGACACTCAGCGCCTCATCTACGATCAGGATCTCCGGATCTACGTTAATAGCCAGCGCAAAGGCCAGGCGCACGAACATACCGCTGGAATAAGTCTTTACCGGCTGATATACGAAATCACCGATCTCTGCAAAATCCAGGATATCCTGCAGCTTTGCATCCATCTCTTTTTTCGTATAGCCCATCATGGTTCCGTTCATGTATACATTTTCAATTCCGGTATAATCCATGTTAAAACCGGCTCCCAGTTCCAGAAGGGCAGAAATCTTACCGTCTACATTAACCTCACCGGAGGTTGGTGTGAGCACA
>OIZA01000465.1_pt1 | contig 21075 bp, 19 predicted proteins | sample 1588381 | NCBI WGS metagenome assembly OIZA01 (sample SAMN03283277) | human gut metagenome | biome: human-associated habitat; material: feces | host: Homo sapiens | place: Peru | collected 2012 | reverse complement strand
CTCCTTTCCTTCCCCATAGAACCTCCTTTTTTCGTTTTACAGGAAGTTCCCATTCCAGAAACTCCTGCTTACAGCGTTTGGATTTAAAGCATGAATTTCTGAAATCAAAAGAAAGAATCATAGACTAATACTCTGAATTTCAATAGGTGAAATATGCTTTATATAAGTATAGTATCACAAAGTATTTATTTATGCAAGTAAAAAGACACAGAGATCTATTGACCTCCGCGCCTCTTAATATATCTTTATTCCTCCCAGCAAAATTGTTCACAGCATACCGGAATCAACATAAGCTCCGTATCTCCAACCCCAATCCTATCGAACTGATGTATTTCCATCGGGGCGAGGACAACATCTTCGTTAAAATAACAGAGGCCTGAGCCTTCACCGGGCTTCACATAAAACTGCCGCTTATGTGGCTCATACATAACAAATGCCTGTTTTTCTCTGGACACCTTTGGATCCATTATCACCACATCCATAGACTGCGAGCGCCCGATTGTATTATTCCCTGATTTCAAGGGAAATCCACAGCCATAGTCCTCCCCCTTTGTACAGATGAGATACCCGACAACCGGCTCATTCGATTGAAGTGTTGAATAAAAGCCTACTGTCTTATCCTTATCAATCCCCTCTCCTCTTGGTGCCGCCACCGCTGCAAATGCGCTTGACAGACTTGCCTGCGCTGAGGACTCGGGCACTTCCGGCTGACATGTCGTGCTTTCCTTCGCTCTTTCCTGTTCCGGTCTTGCCGTCGTGGAGGCTGCTTCCTCCCGCCTGATTTCCACCTTGCTTTCCCACGCCTGCAGTCCTTGCGTCAGACCATGTCCCTCGGCTTCAGGCATACGCAATGATTCTGTGTTGCCGGAATGCTTTACCGGTGGCTCTGCACTCACCGGTATCTCCGTATCCTTTTCCTTTCCTCTCTTCCAGCCAGCGAATAACCCCTTTTTCTCTGTCTTTTTCTTCGCCTCTTCCTCCATCTGACTGCCCGCCTGTGTTGTAAATGCAGACAGCTTGATTGGCGGCATTCCCTTCGCACAGTGAGGACATTGCGTATACTTGCTCTTATCGTAAAAATGTCCGTTTGGGCACATCTCTCTGTTATCACTCATCTTCTTTAATCTCCTACCTTCTGCAAGACAATCCATGTTGCATTGTCCTGGTTGCTTCTGTTTTTTGCCGTTATTGCATTTTCAAACATTTTACAGATTCTGTCCGTACTGCCCCTCTGACGCATAATTGATGCAATTTCCTCTGCCGGAACAGAACGATACAGACCATCCGTACAGAGCAGCAGACGATCGCCCTGCTGTACAGGAAACGGACTGTAATTTCCGTCATAAAGCTCCGTCATTCCCATGCCAAGATAGCTGATCAGCTGTTCTCCCTTTACCGCCTCCCGATTATAATCCTCGTCTGATATTTCATGCTTCCGCCGTTTTTCCTCCAGACACAGAGCATAATTATGAGCACGCGTAACACAGTACAGTTCCTGCTGCCTTGCGTAATAGAGCTTACTGTCACCTACCGAAAACCAGTAAAGCTGACTCCCTATCAACAGAATTGCCACTACCGTTGTTCCTCCGCCCAGTCGGCTTCCGTCAGCATTCCGAAGATTATAGATGGCATCATCCAGTTTCTCCATCTCATATCTGAAAAAGCGGTACATATCCCTTCCGGGATCTACATTTTCAAGATCCTTCACCAGTATTTCCGCCGCTTTTCTGCTGGCGATATTTCCACCTTGTAAGCCCCCCATCCCGTCACACACGATCGCAATCGTGCGATCCCGAAGCTGCCGATAGATATAGAAATCCTGCTGTTGCTCACGCTTCCCCTGAATTGACACAGCACTCAGAGAAATACCGTTATTGATTTTTACAGAATACATATTGCCAACCTCAATCTATCCACACAGCCAACGCCGTATAATTATCCATATCCGTCCCCTGACCGTTCTGTTTTACTATGGAATTCATTCTGTCAAGCCAGTTCTGCGGCGTATCAGCCCTTTTCAGCGTCTTCCTCATATCCTTTTCTTCTATCAGCTCCCAGAAGCCGTCCGTGCAGAGCAGAAATACCTGATGCTTATCCAGCTCCACCGGTATTTCCATCACATACTGTGGCTTATCCCATTCCGTTCCCATGACACGCAAAAGTCTGTTGCGATCCTCATGATGACGGATATCCTTTTCTTTAATCTCTCCCATCGTCACCATCATCTGCGGCACACTGTGATCCTTTGTCCTTGCAACCAGCTTTCCTTTTCGGAAGTAATAGGTACGGGTGTCACCGATATGTCCCCATTGAATCCCGGCTCTCGTCAGGGTAACAATGTTCATGGTCGTCTTCATTTCATCAACTGCGTGCTCGCTCTCCTGCCTTTGCAGTAAAAGCTTCTGCGCATGTTCAAAAATTCCGGCTACATCCTGCACATCCGCAACAGCAAAATATTCTGCCGCCGCATCGCAGACTGTCTGCGATGCGACTTCTCCCCTGTCATGCCCGCCAAGCCCATCTGCCACTACGAAACAATATCCCTTTTCATTCTCCACTGTGGTCACGCTGTCTTCATTACATTCTCTGTTCCCGGCATCTGTCGTATATGCATACTGTATCTTCATACCGTATCCTCCGTTATTTCTGCTTATAGCGGTACATGGTGCGCGGTGCATCGACCTCTCGCGTTTCAGTGCTGTCAACCTTCTCGTCTCTCCATTCAGACCAGCCACCCCACTTATAGTAATGGTAAGTAACGACGTCCTGCTTATCATGATACCTGTATATAGTCTGCTCCTTCACCTGTCTGGTTGCACTCTTTTCAATATAGGTATCACCGAACGCACTGTAGGGCGTCCAACGCTCCAGAACATAGGTATATGTCTTTGCCCTGTCTTTGTAGGCATATACATATCGCGACTCAGTATGCCTCTCCTCCGTCTCTGTCACAGAATCAAAACTCCAATTAGAAAATGCACCATATGCCGACCATTTCCAAAATTTATACACATAGTGTCCCGTCATTTCACGATATACATCATATGCTGCCCGATCTGTTACCGTCTTATAGTGAACCTCTTCTCCAAAGTATGTTTTATATACTGTATTCCAATTTGTTCTATATCCCATCACCTGTGCTCCAGAAGACAGGGTAACTGTCCTAGCGATTAATGGGGTAGCCGATGTAATCGTTTCATAACATGTTAGGTCTTCAGGTGCTGCTCCATTATAGTATTGAGGTCCCGAATAATTATTATTTGTCGGTGAATAATATCTGTAATACGAATAATAATCCACCTCTTGATGCGTAACTGCCGGCTCGGTTCTCAAATACTCACTCTTATATGTTGCACTATTTTGTTGTGGATTAGTAGTTTCCGTCCAGTTGCCACTCCAACTTACATACTTGTCATACATTGTATAGCCGGACAGACTACTGTTCGTACTTTCTGTATATTCCTTCTGCCTTGTCTGATACCGATACTGTGTCTTTTTATCAACAATTCTGGTATCAGACTCTTTATACTCTGTCGGAGAATATTCACTCCATGAGGCACTATATTCTCCATAGTTTGTTAGGGTCTCCTTTAGTTTCCATCCACTCTCTTCCGCCTGATTCGATTTCTTCGTCTGATAATCCGAATACGCATACTGCTTCTTGCTTTCTATCTCCCGGTCAGCCTTGTCTGCGGGTTTTTCAGCACTCCAACTGCTCCAGTTGCCATATCCTCCCTTAGTTGTCGTGGTATCATACAGCGTCCAGCCATCCTCGGAGGCGTTGGCGGAACTCATCGTTGTCTTATCCCTGAACCGATATTGCTGTTTTGTCTCAATCTCACACTTTGACTTGTCAACATCCGCAGGCAAAGTCTCTACCCAGTCAGACCATGTATAGACGATCGGCTCCGGTGTTGGTGTCGGCTGGCTCGTCTGTTCAGGCTGCTTGGTCGGTTCGGGTGTCGGAGTCGGCTGGCCCGTCTGTCCCGGCTGTTTTGTCTGTTCGGGCTGCTTGGTCGGCTCGGGTGTCGGAGTCGGCTGGTTCTGCGATCCGGATGCCTCTACTCTTTCGTTGATCTCTTTTGTACCGAGACTGACTGTCAGCGTCACCTGTGTGCCTTCCTTAACTTCTTCCTTCGCACCTACGCTCTGTCTGATAACCCTTCCCTTAGCAACACTGCTGCTTTCCTCATACTCAACAGTTACTTTCAATCCCAATGTCTGCAAAGTATTCACTGCCTCTGCTTCTTCCTTGTACTGTATGTCTGGCATTCTGATCAATGTCTGCTCTGCATAGATAATCAGTTCAATTGTATCCCCCTGCTTTGCCATCGTTCCTGCCTCCGGACTCTGCACGGCTACCGTTCCCGCCTTACCTGTTCCGGCTCTTGTTCCACCGTTATGAACATACAGGCCGTAAGTCTCCGCGAGCTTCAGCGCGGCCTCCATCGTCAGCCCCGTCATATCCGGAATCTCTACCTCTTGCGTCACATCGAGGTAACCGTCTACTCCCTTTGATACCGTCACCGTAACATGATCGCCTCTGAACAATTCTCCTCCCGCAGCCACGCTCTGTGCCATTACAACCCCTGAGGCATAGGAACTGTATTCCTCCTGCAGATCTGCCGAAAGTCCTAGTTCAAACAGCTTGTCCAGCGCCTCATCCCTTGTCAGTCCGACAACATTGCACATATAGACAATCTCCCGTCCGGCACTGATCACGATCTCCACAATATCATTGTCCGAAACAATCTTTCCTTTGCTGACACTCTGTGTCAGAACCTTTCCCTCCGGGATATACTCCGAATTCTGTTTATCTATGATCTGTACGATCAGCTTAGCCTCTGCCATAAGCGTCTCTGCTGTTGTAAGATCCTGATTGACAAGATTAGGTACTCTTGTCTTTCCCTCCGGCAGCTCCACAAACTCAGGCACTATGTAAGAGTAATCAATTACCCCCGTCACTAGCAATCCCGCAAACACCGACACTGCGAGCAGCGCCGCCGTCACCAGCAGCTTTGTCCAGAGGGGCCACTTTCCCACATCTGCCTTTTTCAGATGAACAAAATGCAGTTTCACCTTGTCATCATGATACAATTCCTTCTCAAGTGTCTCTATATCCCTTGTACGATCCTCCGCCTTGATATTCAACGCGTTCATCAGCGCGTTCTCTTCACTCTTCTTAATATTTACGCCAAGCTTTGACGGCTTCTGAAGTTCCTCCTTCTCAATACGGTCCAGTGCATCCTCCGGCACGATTCCCGTAATCATGTTATAGAAGGTCGCCGCCAGCGAATAAACATCTGTCCACGATCCCTGTTCCCCACGGCTGCTGTACTGCTCTGCCGGAGCGAAGCCGGGCTTCACAATGACAGAAAGACTTTTACTGTGGGAGGACGAGACATAGCGGGAAGCGCCGAAATCATACAGCTTCACTCTGCCATCATTCAATAAGTATATATTGTTGGGCGCAATGTCCCGGTGCATAATTCCCTGCGCATGAATCTCCTTTAAGGCAATCAATACCGGATGCAGAATCTCCTTTGCCTCCTCGACAGAAAGCCGCCCCTTTTCCTTCAGATACTCGGCAAGCTCCATTCCTTCCATATATTCCATCACAATATAGGCAGTAGAATTTTCCATGAAGCTGTCATAGATTTTTACAACACCGTTGCAGTCCTGCATTTTCGCAAGGATTTTAGCCTCCTCCACAAACTTGCTCAGCCCCTTCTGGAACTGCTTTGACTTTTCTTCGTCGTGCGTCAGAACCTCTGTCGTTCCGGGCATTCTCGTCGAATACTCGCCCGGCAGGTATTCCTTGATTGCAACCTTTCGCTCGAGTTTCGTGTCATACCCGATATAGGTCACACCGAAACCGCCAAAGCCCAGAACCTTTCCCACGAGATATTTGCCGCTCAATATCGTACCGGGCAGCATATGATAAGGCTCCTTCGGCGGTGTTCCCTCCTCATACCCGCATAAGGGACACATATGAAATTCGTCCTGATATTCCTCCATACAACCGAGACATCTGTGCATTTATTTATCCTCCTGTATTTTTTCCTCCAACAGTCTGTCAACCTCTATCTGTTTTTCGCCTGGCATCAGCATTTTAGAAAATTCATTTTGCAGTTCAGCAAAAGCAGTGTTCACCTCAATATAGGTTTCGTACATTGCCTTATTCAGCGGCAGATAATCGCCGGTCTGCACATACCTCGCGTCCTGTGCCGTCTCTGACAGCAGATAAACGAGTACCTGAACCGCTGCCGCCTTTTCATCCTGTGACGAGGCGGCGCTTATGCTGTAACAATCCTCAAATCTACCCACCAGATCATCCGCCTCCGGGAACACCACGCTGTAGTACCCCGCCATGACCTGCTCAATCCGGTTACTCACAGAGGTATCGGCAATCAGGCAGGTCGTCTCATTTCCAAAAAAGGCCTCCGTATCCATGCAGCAATTCTGCATTTCCTCCCCGTCTGAAAATGTCTCCGGCAGTCTTGCAAAATCCGTCACCGGCTCCTCTTCCGTGAAAACATTGCGGAAGGTCAGCAAGTCTTCCGCCAGCACCAGATAGTCTCCGTCTGCAACTAACTCTTCGACTGCCTTGTCTGCATTCAGAATATTGTTCAGATAGATGGTCGGTGCAGTAAACGCCAACGGTATCTGCTTTTCGGACGGAAAATATTTCTTATATTGATCCAGAAACAGATATCTGCCTGTGTCCAGATACTTAAATACCCCTGAGACCGCTGCCAGCTTCTTATCATCCGTAACCTCTATCGAGGAGCTTTCAAACAGTGTCGGCAGTTTGTCCTCCGCCAGCGCCTCCGCCAGCCTTGACGCATACTCCTCCTCAGGGATATAGGTAATCTCAAGCGAAATCTGCGGATATACCTCTCTGAACTCTGTCAATGCGCTGTCAAAAGCGCTCTGATTTTCGGTGTCGTCTCCCGGTACCCAGAGAGTAATCGCCGCATCCGCCAGCACAGCAGCATCCTCCTTTCGCTGATTCATTACTTTGCTACAGATCAGGGCACCAATACCGACGCACACGACAATACTTGCAATTGAAACCAGTCTCCGTATCTTACGCTGCCTCAACTCCTCCTTTGCATTTCGGATCTTACCGTCAGAATCCAGCGCGGCAATAAATTCCTCTGCCGTCTGGAACCGCAGCTCCGGCTGCAGCGCCATTGCGCGCAGAATAATATTATTCAGCTTGACATCCATATTCTTGCAGATCTGCATCGGCGGAACCAGCTGATCGTTCTCCACTCTGTCCTGCGAGGACTGCACCTCCACTCCGGTGACCGCTTTATAAAACATGGCTCCGACCGCATATACATCCGTCCACGGTCCCTGCTTACTCTTTTTCTGGTATTGTTCCGGCGGTGCAAACTCCCATTTCACCTCAACGGATCGCAGTTCCTCCTCCGTCGAAGAAAAGCGTGCCGTGCCGAAGTCAATCAGCTTAACTTTTCCATCCTGACATAAGAAAACATTATCCGGGCTGATGTCCCGATGTACAATTCCATGTCTGTGCACCTCCGCCAGCGCCTTTAAAACAGTTCTGGTTATTTCAACCGCAAATTCCAGTGGAACGGTTCCCCCATGTTCCGCGATATATTGCTTATAATCAATCCCCTGCAATAATTCCATGACAAAGTACGCCGTATTGTTTTCCTCGAAAAAGTCAAAGACGCTGACAATATTTGGGTGATTGTCAAACTTTGCCATATTTTTTGCTTCTTCAAGGAATCTCGTTTTTCCATGGAAAAATTCTTTTCTTCCATTACCTGAATAAATGGTGAGATGCTGCTGCCCCGGTGAGCGGTTTACAAGCCCCATCGGATAATATTCCTTGACGGCCACCACCTTCTCCAGCACTCTGTCCCATGCCTTATACATAATACCGAAGCCGCCGCTGCCGATCGACACGCCAATTTCATAGCGGTCCGCCAGCACCACGCCCGGAGAAAGAAAATAGAGCTTATCCGCAGAGGCATTTTTTTCGTAACCGCAGTACGGACACATATCAAAGTCTTCATCGTATTCCTTCATACATTTATAGCATCTGTTCATTTCATATCCTCTTACTCTTTTCCGGTATTCCTAAAGACTTCGCCCACCATCCTAAAGTCCTTAGGAGTGCCGGAAAGATCGTAATCCTTCCGGCACTTATTTTAGAAAATGTTGTCCGTAGACAGGTTCTGTGCTTTCTTTACCTGAGTTGATTCGAGTTGCTCATAGCTGTTCGCCGCATCCAGAAGGTTATTAACATGCTTCTGGAGTGTCTCCAACGCACCGGTCACATTCTTTGACACATTCTGGAACTGAACACCATAGTCTACTCCGGAATCACTCTTCCAACAGTTTTCCAGAGACGCAACCTTCGTCTTAAATTCAGAGAGCAAATTCTCCAGATTTCCTCTCTGCACGCTGATCTGCTGCGCCTTTGTTCTAACCTCTTCCGTAGATACCTTTAATCTGTAGTCTGCCATGTTCTCTTCCTCCTACCTTCTTGAAATGAATGACTTTGCCTCTGTGTCTCCCTGCACATAATTGTCAGCAATCGTAACGATCGCCTGCTGATACTCGTCCATCATTCTCGCCAGGTTATCAAACTTCGGCTGATCCTCCTGGAACTGTCTGTTGAACTCGTCACTTGCATTGCCCTCCCACATAGCGTCCAACTCCGCCTGAAGCTGATAAATCTGCTTTACCGTGGAACGCCACTCATCAATCTTGGTTCTGATGTCCATTGCGACCTGATTCATCATGCTCGGGGTAATCTCCATACTTGCCATAACAAAATCTCCTTTTCTTTTTTATTTGCACGTCACAGTTACAGCATCTGCACTGTGACAATCATGCACCTATGTATTAGATCAGCATCAGGCAATCGCCGCTTCTCACTCCGCTCTGTTCCAGCGAAACCGATTCATTCTGCAAAGCAATTCCCTTTTCACAAAACAGCATCACCCGGTCTTCCTCATTAAAAATCATATCGTTTTTCTCGTATTCTCTGATTTCCGACATCATCTTTTTCTTGGCTCCGGCAATGTTCATTTGCTTTGAAACCCAGAAATCATATTTCTTCGACGTTGCCGGACAGGAAATTTCCAATAAAATTTTGTCCATCGACTTACTCCTTCTCAAGTATGTCTGCCGTCAGATTGAGCAGGCCGACATACTTTTCATACATTTCATCCGCAACTCCTTTTTGTACAACGTTCTCTATGTCACCCTGATTAAAGAAAAAGAAATGCATACTATCTACCGCTCCCATCGGATGTCTGACGGCAATGTAGTCTCTGTGCTCTCCCTTTGGGTTTTCCACATAAAGTCCTATGATGACAAATAACATATCCTCTGCACGCTTTAATGTTACTGTCGATCCAATCGGCAAATACTCCATCGTCAACCTCCAAACATAACTCTTATTCCCGACTTCCAGTTATTCCAGCCCTCGCTGACCGCCTGATAAAAGCCATCCACTCCCTGCGCCATCTGTTTCTTTACACCTCCGTACACGATGTCGACCCAGAGTTCCTTCTGTGCCTCGAAAACAGCCTCCAGTCCGGTCTTCCCCGTCAGCCGCTCATACTCCCCCGACAGGTCATAGCCGAAGCCATTCTCCATAACGGCATCTGCGATTGGATAAGCTAATGCTGTGGCTACTTTATAAGCCGGCTCTGCCGCTCCGGCTGCCGCATCAACTAGCGCCCCCACTGTTGAATTGACCACAATGCTCCCTGCGGTTCCGTTTCCATTTTCAATATAATCCTGTAGCCCGTGCAGCCACTTCTGAGGCATTTTCGTAATGGTTTTTAATAGAACTCCTTTTCCGACCTTTGCCACTCCGGTATACTCAACACCTCTCGATTTATCCAGCCATTTATCAGTTTCTTTTACAATTTTCCCTAGCCACCTTGTTGCAATGTCTGTACAGGCTCCCCAACCGTCTCCTGTTGTCAGATATTTCTTGATGTCCTCTGCTGTGTCCACAAGGATTTCGCAGTCCGACAATGTGTCAAAAAAACTGTTTACACCTTCTGGCAACAATTCGATTTTCTTTCCCTTATATTCCCTATAAACATCCTTTATTGTTTTTTGCAAACTATCAAAGTCACCGTACAGATCCTTCCAGAACCATTTTCCCCAGCCCAGGGCATTCTCCGCCCATGTGTTGTCAATGGATATGGTATCGATATATGCCTGAACCTTTCCCTCCACATATTCCTTGACAATATCCCCATATCCGACATGGGTAGTCTCTGCCGCCTTCAATACGTCTGTCTCATCGCCCGACTCCGTCAGTCCTGATGCATCCACGGTTATCTGAACTGTCTGGAATTCGCTCAGTGCGCCCTGTTCCGCGGAAGCGATCATTTCCATTGCATAATCAAGAAAGCTATGTATTTCCCTGACCCGCATCCACTGCGCATCATATTCCTTCCCCGCTGCCACAATCCGGTTCCGCACAGCGGCGACCTCCGTCCCCTTCTGCCCTCCCAGCCGGTTATAGGCTCTTGTGATAACGGCAGACTGAGCTGCAAGCTGCCGATCAATCTGTGCAAGCAGCGCTTTTATTCCTAAAATCTCGCTTGTCTCAAAGTTGAACTCACTCATAAGCTCTCCTGTTATTTATAAAAATGCGCTGCTCCTAGGCAGTTTCCATTATATCTTTTATACTGGTTCTTAAATTCCTGAATGGTAAGACATGCTGCTTTCTCGGGCCATGTATCTGAGTAATAAACCTTACCGTCAACGATAGCATCTATCATCATCACATGCCCGCAGGCTCTAATCTCACTGCTTGTACCTGTATTTGAGTCAAATGACAGCACAATATTGTACACCGGGCCGCCGTCATATTCCTCCATAAGACGCTCATACCAATCGTTACCACCATATTTCTTTATCCCGTATTCATTCGCTGTTACTGGTCGTTCCGGGATTCCTGCGACCCATGTGCAACCATTCCCCAATTCCTTAATTGTCTGTACTCCCAACATACTTAATTTCTTTGCGGTATGCCATGTACAATTTTGAACCCATTTCCCATTACTCTTAAAACCGAAATTCAAATTCCAGACGCGAGACTTGTCTGCAACAATCTCATCATAATACCCAACGCCTTTCTGATATAAGGAAAACCCGATATCTCGTTTCTTTGTTGTCGCACCAGTGCTTCCTGTACTACCTGAATCCGGCTGCCCTGCCGCAGGCTTTGTATTCCCGCTCTCCTTTTTGTCCTCCCGGATCTCCGCATCCGCCAGCTCCTTATACGCCTGCTCCTCCGCCTGTTCCATCTCTGCCATGACCGTATCAATAAAAGAAATCATCTTCTTGATCCGCTCCCACTGTGCGTCATAGATTCTGCCCCAGCCGACAATCGCACCACGCACATTTGTAATCGTACCGTTCTGCTGACCATCGAGCCGGTGATACGCCCTTGTAATAATCGGAGACCAGTCCGAGAGCTTTCTTTCCGCCAGCTTAAGAAGCGCCTGCGCCCTTTGAAGTTCTACTACCTCTGCATGAAAATCACCCATCACTTATCCTCCGTCATCTGGAACCGCCGCCGTTGTCGCCATTGCCACCACCGAAGACCATAGCGCCAACTTCAGAAAGTCTGTCCGCAAACTGCATCTTAAGCATCAGCTTATACAGCTCGCCAGCGCAGTCTCCCATCGCATCACCCACCTTGCGAAGTTCAGACTGCGTTTCATTTACCAGTTCCTGAAGCTGCACCGATGACTGACTCCGCCAGCCGGACTCGAGAATGCCCGCAACCTCATTCAACGTATTACACTGCAAATGTATGATCGTCTTCGCCTGCTCCAGTTCCTCCCGGGACTGATTCAGTGCATCCCTATTCAAATCAATGTTTGCCATCTTCTACTCCTTTACACAAAAATATTGTCTGTGCTCAGATCCTGTGTCAGCCTTGCGTTCTTTGTCTCTGTCTCCCTGAGTATCCCCGCAGCATCATAAAGTCCCTGTACATCCTTATCCAGACAGGAATTGAGGTCTGCCGCCTTCTGTCGGAGTTTAAGACAGTTTTCTTTAAACTGTTCGAGCGCCTTTCCGCTCCATCCCATCCGGGACACTGTCTTGACGGCCCAGAGTCCGCTCTCCACTGTGTCCATTGCACTTCTAACAGAACCCAGCTTTTGTATCAGTTCCATTGCCGCGCCTTCATCCAGCTTAATTTTCTGTGCCATTTTCGTCCTTCCTTTCCTGTCTTACGGGGTCGCCATCAGTTCCTGAACCTTTGCCTGCAGGCTTTCCTCACAGCTCCCGTAATATTTTTCCGCAACCATTCTGAGTTTCCTGCTCTGTATATCCAGCAGCGAGCTGAGTTCCTTCATTTTTTCCAGATCGCTCTGAAGGTTTCTCAGAAATGCCTCCCCGGCATCTCCCTGAAAGGCTGCTTCACTAACCTTGATACAATCCTCCAGAATCGCTCTCTGCTTGTCTACAGTTTCCTTGGATTGATCCATGCCTTTTGCCAATGCGGCAAGATTGTCCGTGTTCCATTCATACTTCATACTTCCTTCCCTCCCTTCAACGGCATATAAATCTGCTTAAATTGATTATCCTCCACAAAGCTGCCGACATTGTAATCGGTAGGCTTCATCAGTTTACGCAAAGGCAGCTCCGGCAGATCAAAGTCAAACACTCTCTGCTGATCCAGCTTTCCTCCAAAACAGATTCCCGTGCGGTATTCCGTGAAAATTCTGTACACTGCAAGTTCTGCATAGGCTCCCCGTCTGCCATTCTCCACAAATGAGAAGAAATAGATGCCAAGTCCCTGACCCTTTTTCAGCAGCAGTTCCATCAGCGGAGCAGGCTTTTCCGCATCCCCGTAATTTTCGTACAGGCTTTCCGCAAAATCCGCCAGATTTTCAATGAGAACAACCTTTCTTCCGAAATGCTCCGTTATCTTTTCAAGCTTTTCTTCCTCTGTCAGTCCGGCGCATTGTTCTTTTGCGAACAGACTTCTTGCCGCAAATTCCTGTTTCAGACTCATTTCAAACTTTACGATCGCTTCATACTCTCCGAGATACACCTGCCCTTCTCCCGCGCGTCTTTCTGCGGAAACCTGAATCGTCTCTATGTTCAGACGCTTGCAGGCATATAATAAGTTCTCCGAGAAAGCGCGCACGGACTTTATCGTTGTTGTGATGACGGTGTAGCAGAAAAACTCCTTGAACGAAATCCTTTCGGGTTCCAGATCGTCCACATTGTATCCCAGCGGAATACAGTCTGCGAATTCCGGCTTCAAAGCAAAGTTCTCGTAGCTCTCTTCCTTTGGAATCGTTCTGACCCGTTTTACCGATACGTTTCCGTCCTCTTCCGCCATCCGATTAAACCTTTCAACGATCATGCGGTTGCGTTCGACTTCGTTTTCAGCATGTACCGCCAGCGCTGTCTGGAATTCCACAACGCCATCCGCACAAAGCAGTCCACGCCCTTTATAATTGCCGGGCAGGAACTCGGGAGTCACACCGAACGCATCGAGATATTTTCCCTTCTCACCCAGATACAGAGGTATAGTGTCCGAAAAATTCTGCCGCATCCGATAGTTCAGATCATTGACGCCGTTTGCCGTCACAACAACCTGAATGCCGTACTTCGAACCTTCCCTGAGCAACAGCGTCAACCGTTCCTCGTCATACAGTTCCTTGAACATTGCATAGTTATCAATACAGAGCAGGATCAGAGGAATTCTGCTGATCGTCCGGTATTCGCGGTAGCTTCCTACTCCTGCCTCCTCAAAGGTATGCCGTCTCTCATCCATCAGTTCAGAGATCAGGCTGATCATCCTGCCTACTGCTTCGTCCTCCTCCGGGAATGCAACGCCTCCGCAGTGAGGAAGCCGGTTGAATATCTTAAAGGTTCTGCTGGAGAAATCCATGCAATAGATCGTGACATCCTCCGCACTGTACCTCGTTGCCAGAGAAAACAGAATCGTCTGAAGCAGTGTCGTCTTTCCCATTCCGATATTTCCCAGGATCAACAGGTTCGCGGTTGACATAAAGTCAATGATTGCCGGATACTGCTTTTGCAGTTCAGGTTGATCCACCAGTCCGTAGACCGCACATATTCCATCCTCCGGCAGCGGGTATTTCTCCTCCACCTCTTCCAGATAAAGCATCTCCGGAAGCGGTGGCATCCAAAGGGGCTTCGCAGGATGGATATTGTTTTCCTCCGCCATTCGGGAAATGTAATGGATACATGCATCCAGCTGACTGGATGCCCCCTGATTCTTCTTTTTCCTCGGAGTCACAAGGCGGCTGCCGTCCAGACCGATCATGGAAACTTCGTTGTGCTGTGACAGTTCAATCTCCTCCTTGGGCTCATATGCCGCCCCTGCATAGCCAGACTGAAACAGTTCAAAGATCTCGTCATTTCCTATCTGAAGATACGCGCGTCCGGTCCCGGTCAAGGCGGCAGCCTCCGGTCTCTTCAGCATACCGATGCTGTCCTGCTTATCCTGAACGCGCAGACATATCTTAAACCTCGAATTGCTCCATATCTCATCGTCAACCACACCCGCAGGCTTCTGCGTCGCCAGAATCAGGTGGATTCCGAGACTTCTCCCCACTCTGGCAGCACTTACCAGCTCCTTGATAAATTCCGGCTGCTCCTTTTTCAGTTCCGCAAACTCATCGGAAATAATGATAAGATGCGGCACCGGCTCCTCCGCCTGTTCATCTCTGTACAGCCGGATGTACGAATCAATATGGTTTACCTTATATTTATTAAAAATCTTCTGGCGGCGCCTGATCTCACTTTTGATGGAGATGAGCGCTCTCCTTGTCTGGTTCTCGTCAATGCTTTCCGTCTCGTCACTGTTCCCGATATTGGTGATCGTACCCGCTGTGTGCGGCATTCCGATAAATGGAGCAGCCATTCCGCCACCCTTATAGTCAATCAGCACGAACGCAACTTCGTCGGGATGATAATTCATTGCCAGCGACAGGATAAAGGTCATGATGGTCTCACTTTTTCCCGAGCCTGTCGTACCGGCAACCAATCCGTGCGGGCCGTGCTTTTTTTCATGAATGTCGAGATACATCGGTTTATTTCCGTGCGTCAGTCCCACCAGAGACCGAATGCTCTCATATGCTCTGTTTTCCTTGTAATGTTTGATCAGATCCCACTGCTCCACCCTGCCGATCTGCATCATTTCCATGAAATCAATCATGGTCGGAATCTCGCCGCCGGAATTCTCATTCACATAAATGCCGCTCAGCTTCCTTGCGAACTCCTCCGCCTCGAACGTCCGAACAATATCGAAGGTAATCTCGTTCGTCGCGTTTTTGTTTTTATTCAATGCATAAACTCCAGTGTAGCTGTCGTCACACTGTATGATGCGGGTACATTCGTTGGGAAGCCTGTCCATTTCCCCGTAGAGAAGGACAAAGGTGAAGCCGTAATCCCGCGAATTAATCATATAGGAGTAAATCGCTTCTTTTTCCAGAATCTCCTTTTCTGTGCTGAATACAATAAAATGTGGTAAGAGCTGTGCATTGCCGCTGTCGCTCTCCATCTTTTCCTCTCTGTTGCGCAGCTCGCCTGTAAGTTCAAACAGAACATTCTGGTAAGAATAATTATCCGCAGCCATATATCTGACTTTTTTGTCGCTCGAGAAAGTATGCGGCAGCCATTTCATCCATTCTGCCTGTTCACGTTCATGCTGATTGTACAGGAACGCTATTTTGACATCCGTGTAGCAATGTAGCGCAGCGGTCTGTATGGCGATTACCTGTGCAAGCTGCATCACCTCATCCGGCTTTCCCACTACACCGATCAATTTATTTTCACGCAGGTTAATCGTCGAAACGGCATCCTGCATGTAGTGAAATTTGTTATACAGTTCATAGGGCAGGCTCGCCAGTTCGTCCTCCGAAAGAGAAAAACGTTCCTTGGGAATCGCAATCTTACCGGGAAACTCGATCTGTCCTTTTCCCAGCCTGATCACCAGAAAATCTTTATGATTCACATTTCTGTTCCACAAAAGAGCACGATTTTCCTCCGGAATGCGCAACAGCTCAGCCGTGCTCAGATATTGCTGTTCCAAAAGCTGCTTATTGTATTTGTGCCTTGCCTCCAGCAATTGTTCATTTTGGCTGATGTATTTTTTATATCCCTGAACTCTGAGCTTCTCTGTCTCCCGCGCTTCTTTTTTGTTATACTGCTGATGGGCGAGTGCCCACATTGCTCCGACAAATGCCGATGCAAACACAGAAATCAAGGTTCCGAAATACATGGAAATCCCTGGTCCACCGGAATTGCTGTACATATTGAATAAAACCGACAGCATGATAGGCAACGGCATCGTTACCGAAGGACCGAGAATAAACAAAAGCGGCTGTTGCTTCTGCTTCTGATTCGAGGGCGGTGCTTCAATTTCCACCGCTGCCTCAACAAGCGGTTCCATATTGCGGGGCGCCCTTGTAAAATAACCGTCATTCTCTGTCTGTTCCTCCACGATATCGCTCACTGAAAACGACTGCGTCACAGTGTCTACCTCAGACAGCGCAGTAGAAACGGATGCCAGATGATTCACCGCAATGATGTCTCCCAGACAGACAAGCTTTACCCCTAATATGTATATTTCATCAAAACACATGAGCTTCATTGTGCTCAACAGACGTTGTCCGTTCAGAAAGGTGCCGTTTTTACTGCTATCCTTAATATACAGACCGTCCGGCTTTCTGATTATGACAGCATGTTTACGGCTCACATACTCCTCAGAAATAAAAATATCGGATGACGGATCAGCACCGATTGTCACCTCACTTTTCCCTGCCATGCTGTACTTTCTGAATTCCGTGATTTCCATACTTTGATCCAGAACCATGACCGTAAATATTTCATCCTGGTTTTTTAACCGGACGTGAAGCAGCAACCCCGTATCCAGCCGTATGGTATTATACTCATAGCCATCAACCGCCACCTCGTAATTGTCCGTCCTCTTAATAAACCAGATGTCATCCCATACTTCAAAGCTGATGACACAGGGATATGCTGTATATGCTGACAGATCAAAGCTGTGTCTCCGGTTATTTAAAGCCGGCAGCGGATACTCAAATATTTTATCCTCAAAATTAAAATACAAAATTTGTTTTTTCATACTGTTCCTCTCATATTTTTCACTTTTGCAGCTCTTTCACATGCAGCCATCCGCATATCAATGCTATTGTACAATCTGTATCCATCTCTACAACCACTTCGCCAAAAACAGACCAAAAAGGAGCAAAAATGACACAGGCGTTTCCTGTACACTCTCCTTCAGCGTACTCAGCATTTTTCTCATCTGCTCATATTCTCCTCTACGCAAAAGCTCTTTCATTATGATCAGATGTTCATTCAGATCATGGCGGATCTTTGCAAGCTCTTCATTCCTGCTCTCTATTTCGCGGTAATGATTCTGCTCGATCGCATATTCCTCCTCCAGCTTGCACAGCCTTTCCTCCAATTCATACATTTCCTGTTGTCTCAGCAGAACATATATAAAAAAAACATCCGCAAACACAATGAAAAGAACTGCCCCCGCCGCAAAGTGCGTTTCAAAGGTTCTTCCCTTATAAAGACGTGTATTTAATTCAATCATCAACAAAATCTGACTGATGGGAAAAAGGCAGAATGCATAGAAAGCCCCCGTGCGATAAGTTGGTCTGCCGTTCCATCCTCTTTTTATTATCAGGCAGATCACACAGAAAAAGCATGCCATGACAAAGATACAGGCATTCAACACCGTCATCAGCGGAGTGCCAAAGACAAGCTCGTCCGGGTGGGTGCGCATATCCTGATACAGAATCAACTGCGCCACGATCTCCGCGACAAACATACATGCCACGATCATCAGCCGAAACAATGCCTTTTCCCAAAAGTATCCCTCCATAAAAAAATGCATATAGCAGAGGACAACCCCCACCATCATCCCCAGACCTGCCAATCTCCACACTTCATTCTGTCCTGCCATCAGTTTGAACATCATCGGTGGAAACTCTGACATCATCATGCCCACAATACATTTCCATCTGGACATATCCTTCCTCTTCGGTTCAAAGGCATAACCTGTTATGATGCTGTCAACAGCAAGCATCATCATCCACAGGCTGTAATTAACTAAATGAAACATCTTGTTGTTCCTCTCTGTTCTCTGCAGTAAAATAGACCTTATATATTTTTCCGTCCGCCTCCGTCTTCATTTCTCCATGGTACCTGTCGGCAAGCTCACGCAGAATTTCTCTGCCATATCCCCGTCTGTCCCTCTTTTTCGCCGTTGACAGATAACTGTTTTTTACCACAATATGAAGGTAGTCCCCTCTGGTGATTGCCTTTATGTCAACAAATGCTCCCGAAGTTTCCCTGCTGCTTTCCTCTGCCGCTGCTATCGCATTTCGCATCAGATTTGAAAACATACTGCAGACAGCGACGGGATTCATCTGCAATGGGCTGGGAATTCCGAATTCATACGAAAGCTCAATGTGCATCTCCCTGCATTTCTTCTCATTTTCCGAAAGGATCGCATTGACGATAGGATCACCGCAGTAAATATATTCCTTTGTGGCAGCAACATACTCCACCAGTCGGTCAAGCAGGATATCCATTCTGTCATACTTTGCATCCTGCATATATTCTTCCATCACAGAAAAATAATCTGTTATCTCTCGCCTTATCTTTGCAAGTTCCGCTCTTCTCGTCTCAATCTGCTGATAATGTTCCTGCTCAATCCTCCATGCAGTTTCCGTCTTTTGCAGTTCCGATCGGATTTTGCGGATTCTTTTTTGTCTCCATATGATCCATATATAAAAGCCATCCGTCGCGGCACACACCGCTATACTCATCCACATTTTTTCCGAGATTGCGTTGGTAGCAATTACAAGCCATATCTGGCTGAGCAATACAAAGCCAAAGCCCCAACCGGTTCTGATAAACTGTATTTTTTTCAAAATATGTACCACCTGTTTCAAATCGTCTGTAGTTCCGTTCTCATAAAGTGAAAATAGCTCTCTCTTGCCCCCTGAAAACGGGACTTGCTGACAGGCAGAATGACACCGTTTTGCAAAATAACACCCTTTCGATCAATCCGCCTGATATACTGCATATTGACAAGATAACTTTTATGCGCGCGAAGGAAACCATCCTTTAAACACTTCTCATATTCATCCAGTTTTTCATAGACCATGATTGTTCCCGTCAGTGTATAGATCCATATCTGGTGGGCTCTGCTCTCCAAGTATAAAATACTGTTGCAGGATATCCTTTCCGCGGTGCCTTTATATTGGACGATCAGAGTGTTGCTTCTGTTCGCCAGACAGTTGCTCTCCGCCTTTTTTAACAGCACTGACAGATTTTCCTCGGACACCGGTTTTACAAGATAACCGCATAGATTCACTGGCTGCCAGAATATTTTCTGTGAAAATCTGTCATTATAAGCCGTGACAAAGATAATCTGCATATCCGGATATTGTGCCGAAAGGCGGGCTGCATATTGAATCCCATCTTCCTTCTGCGTCTTCCATTCAACATCCATAAAGACCAGGTCATATCTCATTCCCACGTCGATTTTGTCAAACAGTGCGTTTATATCATTATAGGTATCGCAAGCGCTGACCTCTGGATAGGTCTGGAGCATGTTCTTAATCCGTTCAAGGAACAGCTCATCGTCGTCACAAACTGCCGTTTTCATATCTCAATCTCCTTATCCGGTTATTTGATAATTGTATGTTTTACTATGTATATAGTAACTATCATCATGAGGTTCGTCAAGTAGTTACTTTTCAGCTAGTATTAAAGATGGGGTATATCAATGAAAAACGAAATATATACAATTAGTCAATACGGTAAAATTATAATAGATATAAGAACCATTATGGATGACAGGGGAATTAGCCGGAACGCCTTGGCGCGAGCTATCAATGCACGATTCGAGGTAGTCGATAAATGGTATAAAGGAAGTGTAGAAAAAATAGACGCGGATGTTCTTGCACGGATCTGTTTTGTACTGGAATGCACACCGGGAGATATCATCCGCTATATTGATTCCGATTAGATCATTAAATTATAAAAAGGTGTAGTATCCGCTCAACCTTCAAAAGCCGATACTACACCCTGTTTTCATTTTCTCCCTTATGATGCCCCCGCCAACCACTGCTCCACTGTCTCAAGGCTCTCCTCAACAATCTGCGCGATCTGCTCAATGGGCATGTTGATTTTCTGTAGATTCACGGCAGTTGTACGTTTTCCCTCGAGTTGTCCTTCAAGTCTCCCCTCAAGTTTTCCTTCAAGTTTTCCTTCAAGTTTTCCTTCAAGTCTTCCTTCAATCCGTCCCTCGCGGAGACCGATGCTTCGCCCCCGCTCCTCCCGCATTGCAAGCTTCTCGTTTAACAGGCTTTCAAATTCTTCACTCATTACGCTTCCCTCCTTCACAAACCGCTTCCGGTTCGCACGAATCATGATGTCAATCACGCTGCTGTACAGTCCGTTATTCTGATGCTTTCTGTATTCCGCCAGCGCACGTCCCGCAATCTCCTTTTCCTTCAATTCGTTGGACAGCACCCGCAGCCACAGGTTCTCCTTTTCCGACAGCCTTGAAAGGACAAGGATCTGGATCGGGATGAACGCTCCCCTCACATAGTATATCCCCTGCTCCGCTTCCTCCACGCTGTACCCGCGCTCCTTCGACAGATGCGCGATCAGCTTCCTCGGATACTTTGCTGCCGCAAAGGTCAGGGTAATCTCTCCTATCTTGCGTTCATCCTCCATTGCCGTGTCTACCTTATACAGGCAGACATAGGCGCAGCCCATGTAAAAATCATTGATGCTAAGATAGTCTCCGGGACTCTTATACTCCACGATGTTGTACCGCCGGAACATCCTGCCGATGTTTTTCTGCACCTGATAATCTGATGTCTTCTTAATAATCAGCACATCAATCTCTCTGGGCTTTGTCCCCAGCTGATGCTCATTATCAAAGATGAGCTCTCCCGCCTCCTTCTCCAGTTCGAGCTGCACTCCCGCATAAAATGCCGGATGCCACTGGAG
>OIZA01000464.1_pt1 | contig 21080 bp, 30 predicted proteins | sample 1588381 | NCBI WGS metagenome assembly OIZA01 (sample SAMN03283277) | human gut metagenome | biome: human-associated habitat; material: feces | host: Homo sapiens | place: Peru | collected 2012 | reverse complement strand
ACATAGCTTCTATGTGGAATGCTTATTTGAATGGAAGATCTCATATTGATGTAGATGATGTAGCTAATATGATGATACTTTTAAAGCTGGAAAGAGCTAAAACAAATCCTGATCATTTAGATTCTTTTGTTGATATAGCAGGTTATGCAGCTTGCAATTATGATATAATAAAATCTATAAATACAAAATATTCTGCAGATTGAGAAAGGAGGTAAATATAATGGATTTAATTGAAAAGTTAAACCAGTTAAGATTAGATGATTTTGATTATATATCTATTAAGGTATTTAATAAAAAAGGATATTGGCATAAATACTTATCTGGTTTTTATAAGCAATTAAAGAAAAAAATCCATAATAGTAATTCTCTTGTTTTTAAAGAAATGTATATTGAAAATGGAATATATAAAATAGAAGTATTAGATTCATTATATAAATAAATATGAGTTTTAAATGGTCTCCTTTTTCAAATAAACAATTAAAATTATTAACATGGTGGATGGTAGATACTAATAGTAAATATAATGGTATAATAGCAGAAGGAAGCGTCAGAAGTGGAAAGACTCTGATTTTATCGTTTAGTTTCGTTAATTGGGCTATGTCTAGCTATAACGGAGTGAATTTTGCTATTACTGGTAAAACTATTGGATCGCTTAGAAGAAATGTAATAGTAGGATTAAAAGAGATATTGTTTAGTAGAGGGTATAAAGTAATTGATAGACAAAGTCAAGGTTGTTTAATAGTAGCTAAGAATAATGTAGTAAATACGTTTTATTTATTTGGCGGCAGAGATGAGAGAAGTCAGGATTTAATTCAAGGTATTACTCTGGCAGGAGTTTTATTCGATGAGGTAGCTCTTATGCCAGAGAGTTTTGTTAACCAAGCATTAGCCCGTTGTTCTGTTGAAGGATCTAAGTATTGGTTTAATTGTAACCCTGAAGGACCAAAACATTGGTTTAAGGTTAATCATATAGATAAAGCAAAAGAAAAGAAATATTTAGACGTACATTGCAACTTAGAAGATAACCCTTCGCTCAGTAAAGAAACAATAGAGAAATACTATAATATGTTTCAAGGAGTATTCTATCAGAGATATATATTAGGCAAATGGGTACAAGCATCTGGTATTATATACGATTCGTTTGACCCTGAAAAGAATACGTACACTGATCCTAATGTATTGCCAGTAAAGGCAAGGGAAAATGATATACCAGCAATATATGGATCTGACTTCGGAACGCAGAATCCTCAGGTATATTTAAGAGCCTATAAGATTAGAGTGCCAGGAGATCCAATTCCATTTTTATTTGTTGATAATGAGTACTATTATTCAGGTAGAGATAAATTAAAGCAAATGGAACCAAGGCAATATGTAGAAGCCTTCCATCAGTTTAATGGAGATAGAAGATATACTAACATTGCGGTAGATCCATCTGCCACCCCTTTAATAGCTGCTCATAAAAACGCAGGAGATCGAGTTATACAAGCTAAGAATGATGTGGCAGAAGGTATAGCAAAGGTAAGTACTTTAATGAGTACAGGCCATTTAAAAATAAATGCTAATAATTGTCCCAATTTAATTTCCGAGATTGGAATGTATAGTTGGGATGAGAAAAAGATAGCAATTGGTAATGAGGTACCTATAAAGGAATTTGATCACTGTTGTGATGCTCTTAGATACATAGTAAATACAAACTTTAGCCAATATGAAATCTATGGAGAGAAAATAACAAAGAGGTATAGAAGAGGTGCTTAGGAATGATTTTATTTTCAAAGTAATTTCTAAAACTCCAGAAATAGTACATGCTAAAAGGTTTGATTACCAAGTATTACAAGATAAAGAAAATTATTACTTATATCGTATTCCTTTTATGGAAGAAAAACAGCTATTTACAACAATACCAAAGATATTTATTGATAGTCCAGTTAATTGGATAAATCATATATACCATGGAAACCAGTTCTATTATGAAGATGGTACTCCCAGAGTTGGAGGAACAAATGGTAGATATCCCGGTTGTGGTATTGGCAATTGGAAAGGTTCTTTAAACAATCCATACGTACAAAAGATCAGAAAGCAAAATATACTATTTCTTTGTTGATAAAATAATTGTTTACAAATAACTAGTTCTAGTATATAATATAATATATAATATATTAGGAGGAACAAAAATGGGAAACTATTCTACAGCTTACTATTCGGCAGTTGCTTTGGCAAATGATATGAAGCATATTCACACCCATGCTAAAGGAGCTTTGTTTGATAACATTCATGCTATTTGCAATGAGTATTATGAAAAGGCAAACGAAAAAGCCGATACATTAGCTGAGTTGGCTCTTGAAAAAAATGAACCAATATTAAATCCATCTTTAGCAACTTCTATGGTGGATTATAAGCCAACAAATTTTAATGCTTATGATTTTGAAAATGCTATGTATGCATCTAAAGGTTCTATTTTAATGTTCTTAAAAGCATTAGGAGAGCTAAGAAATGAAACTAAAGATACTTCCGTTCAATCTTTGTTGGATGATATTATGAGATATTGGAAGAAAGAAATATACTACAAGATTAAAGCCCGTTTGACTGATATGGAATAATGGAGGTTGTAACTAATGAGCAGGCAGGCTACTAAAATGAGAAAAAGAAAAAGGCAGCAGGCCATGCAAGATAGTCTAACCAAATTAGCTCCTGGTCTTGTATTGGACGACGCCGGTATTATAAGTGCTAAAAAAGCTTTAGATGCGTATACCAATATTCCAGCTAATCTGGGTATGGGAGCCAATAACCTTTCCCAAACTGGTCGTTACGTAATGGAACGATTTACATGGGATTATATGACTCTCAATACTCTGTTTAGAAATAACTGGATTGCTAAGGCAATTATTGAAAAGCCAGCAAATGAGATGATGAAGAATGGGTTTATTATTCAATCTCAAATTGATCCGGATAAAATTCAAGATGTAATGAATACTTGGAGAAGAACAAGAACAGAAGCAAGATTCCTTAAGTGCATTAAATGGGCAAGGCTTTATGGAGGATGCTTACTTATTCCTCTTATCGAAGGACAAGAAGATATGAGTGAGCCTTTGGATCTAGATTCCATTATGGCAGGAGATTATAAAGGTTGTATGATTATTGACAGATGGTCCGGTGTTTCTCCTTCTGTTGAATTGGTAACTGATATAAGTGATCCGCATTTTGGAACTCCAGCTTATTATGATGTTTCTGATGATACTACTGGTAAGACAATCAGAATGCACCATAGTAGAGTTATTAAGATGATTGGCAGAGAACTTCCATATTGGGAGGAAATTGCTGAATCTTATTGGGGAGCTTCTGAGCTCGAACATGTATATACGGAATTAAAGAAACGTGATGATACTTCTGCAAACATTGCATTTCTTATTTTCCTTGCTAATATTCGAGTTCATAAAATGGATGGCTTAGCTCAAATGTTAACCATGGGAGATCAGGAAGCTGCTCAGCATGTTTATGATACAATGGTGGCTATGAACCACTTAATGTGTAATACTGGTACTGTTGCAATGGATAAGGATGATTCCTTTGAAATGCACCAATATACATTTGCTGGTATAAATGATGTATATGAAAGCTTTATGCTTGATATATCTGGTGCTGCTGAGATTCCTGTTGATAAGCTATTTGGCAGATCTCCTTCTGGCTTCAATAGTGGAGATGAAACACTTCAAAACTATTATGATACTATTCAGGAAAAGCAAGAAACATATGTTAGGGAACCACTTGAACAACTTATTAAGATTATTACGATGAGTACTTTAGGCGAGATACCAGATGATATGGAAATTGAATTCAATCCTGTAAGACGTCCATCTGACCTTGAAAAATCTGACCTTGCTTCTAAGATGGCTGAACCGGTATTCACTGCTGTTGGCACTGGATTGATTGGAAAGGCCTCTGCACTTCGTGAACTCAAGCAACAATCTCCTCTTGTTGGTCTTTGGTCTAATATTACTGATGAGATGATAAATGAAGCAGAAAAAGAAGATAAGGAAAACAAAGAACAAGATAAGTTAGATGAACAGCAAATGAAAGAATATGTTAAAAATATGACAGGAGGAAATAACGGTGCTGCTGAAGAAACTCCTTTCGATAAAACGCGGCAAAAGCCGGAAGAAAATAAACCAGGCAATTAAAGCTATTGATGATCCTGTTTGGTATGCTAGTTTTACTGATGTAGAAACTGGCAAAGAGGTAATTATCAAAGTAATTGCTAAAAACAAAAATGAGGCTTTAGACAAAGTTGCCCATGAGATTGTAAATAGTGGGAAATTAAAGCCCATGTATTATAATCAAATTTCTTGTATATAACTATTTACTTTTGTTTATATATAATATATAATAATATACGGTGGTTGCTATGAAAGTGCTAAATGTTCTTGATAAAGCAATTAAAACATTAGATAATAAAAATAATAATAAAAAAGTTATTATAAAAAAACTTGAAAATGAAATAAGATATTTAGAAACTATAAGAGATAATTTAGAGGGAAATGCGAAATCTGACTTAGATGTAGCAATTACTAGAATAAAAGAAGCTATAAATGAATTAAGGTGGTAATCAATGAAAAAAGATGATTGGAAAACCACAAGAATTATTCAAAATAGTTTTCTTGATACGTTAGGTAAGCTAAATGAACTATTTAATTTTATTGCTACTTCTTCTGGCAATGATAGAGATAAATATAACGAGCAGATGAGAAACTTTCAAAATTCAGAACCGTTTAACTCTTTTGTTTACTCAGCAGTTAGAAGGATGGTAACTCCAATAGCAATTCAAAATATGAAGACATGGAGAAAGGCAGCTAAAAAGTCTACTAAAAATCCATATCTATATAAATTGCTAATGAGAGAAATAAATAATGGACTAAAGAATGATATAAATATTCAAATAGAAGAAAATGCCAATTTAATTAAAACATTACCTACCGATGTTGCTAAAAAGGTAACTAAGGATATTGAAGAAATGGCATTAAAAGGGATGAGAGCATCAGAAATTGCAAAAGTAATAAGGGAGCAAACTGATAAACATTCAAGAGCTTCTGCAAAACTAATAGCTAGAACAGAGGTTTCAAAAACAACTACAGCATTAACTAAAGCAAGATGTGATAACTTAGATCTTCATTGGTATGTATGGAGAACAGCAGAAGATGGAGATAGAGTTCGAAAATCTCATAGAATTATGGAAGGAGTTCTTGTTAATTGGAATGAGACTCCAAGTCCGGAAGCTTTAGTTGGTGAGAAATCTGTTGGCAATTACCATGCAGGTAATATTTGGAATTGTCGTTGCTATCCAGAACCTTTGATTGATATAGATGATATAAGTTGGCCACATAAAGTATATACAAATGGTAAAATTCAAACAATGGGCAAAATGCAATTTGAACAAATGATGTAGAGGAAAGTGGAACAAATGAAGAAAGATATTCTTGCTAAAGCAATCAGTATGTGCGATGCTAAAGCTGGTATGACTGTGGAAGTCGTAGCAACATCATGGAAAACTGGTAAAACAAGAACATTTTATGAAGATGTTCAAACAACAGTTCTACCTGTTGCTCAAAGAATGATTGAAAAAAGATACCCAGAAATGAAGATTAAGTCTGTTACGAAAGCTCGTTAAGAACAAGGAGGAATAATAATGCCGAATGTAGCAAGGGCAGATTGTGGATTTGATCCGTCTGATGTTGAAATCTTTGAAGAAGCGACAGTGGAGCTTTTAAATGATCCGTCTGGCTTAGATCTCAATGGCCATCGTAATATGCATATAAGTTTAGCTGCAGAAACGTCTGATGTAACTATTGTAGAGTTTGAGCACATGAAGCAGGGTGTAGATTATACCATTGTTGTTGCTAATGGAGCTACTACTAAGAACCAGTTAATTTTCCCAGATAATACTCTTTATTCTGGAGATGAAATTGTTCCGGCAAACAACATGACTATTGTGTATAAGTTCTTTACTGATGGTTATTCCATTTATTGTGATCGTCGAATTTATAAGTAATTGAGGTAATAAAATGGCTGAAGAAAATATCTATATTAAGAATCATGCAACAGTTCAAGCATATAGAGGCAAGACTTTAGATATTAAGTTAAACAAGTTTGACCAGATGCATTTTATCACTGAGAAAAATGATGTAGCAAGACAAGAATATAAGGCATGGTTAGAATCTGAAGAGAATAAAAATAATGAAAAGGCTTCTGATGAAACTGATTTTATTGAGTCGAATAATCTATAACCTTTAAAAATCAGACGAACAGAAATAGTATAAATTTTATAAAAATTTCTAAATTTACTGTTTACATATAATATAATATATGTTATAATAGTATATAGGATCAAGTATGGTCTTTAAACTAGTAAAGGAGTGATTGCATGGCAAAAGCTTACTATGGTTCTAAAATAAGTGATAACATGACAAAGACTCCTGAAGGTTTTCTAATTTGTCATAATGTACCTATTGCAAGAACAGGAACTTACAAGTATTTAGCAAGTGAAATTGGACTTGATGGTCCTGAAAAAGTAGTTGAAGTTTATCGGGAACCTGAAGAGGTTTTTGACCAACGAACTCTTGCAAGTTTTGAAGGTAAAGCTTTTACTGATACCCATCCTTCTGTTGATGTTAATACAGATAATTGGTCTATGTTTTCCAAAGGTGAAGTATCTAATGTAAGAGTTGGCAAGGGAGAAAATTCCGATAAAATAGTTGCTGACCTCTTAGTGAGAGATCCAATTGTGATTGATGAAATACAATCTGGAGCTAAAAGAGAAGTATCGGCTGGCTATGAATGTGAGTATGTTGAAAAAGACGGCAAAGTTTATCAAACAAACATTAGAGGTAACCATGTTGCTTTAGTTCAGCAAGGACGAGCCGGCAAGACGGTTTGCATAAAAGATGAAAAACCAAAAGAAACTTCAGTACATGCAAAAAGATTATTAAGAAAAGCTAAAAGAATTATTTAAGGAGGAAAACTTAAATGGCTAATGAAAAGCGAGTGCGAGATGCTATTCGCAAGTTCCTTACTTCTATGCAGGCAACTGATGCTATTCCTGAAGAATTAGCTGAGGATGCTCTGGAAATGACTGAAGAAGTAAATGATGCTCTGTGTGAAGAGACCAAAGACGAGGAAGCTAATCCGTTAGAGATCACTAAGGATGAAGAAAAGTCGGATGACATCGATAAGAAGGTTGCTGATGGTGTAGTTCGAGCTCTTCGTGAACTTGGTTTCTACAAGGATCCCGCAATGAAGGCTCTTGATGAGCTGGAGGTTGAAGAAAAGGAAACTGAGGATGAAGATCCTGAGCCTACCGAAGATGCAGATAACGAAGAATCTGTTACTGTTGATCCGGAAAAGATGAAGGATTCTGCTACTTTACTTCGTACCATGAAGCCGATTATTGCTCAGATCAAGGATAGTAAGGAGCGTAAGAAGGCTGCGGATGCTCTGGCTCGTATGATTGGTAAGGTTCGTAAGACTACTACTGATTATGGAGATTTAATGAACATTCAGAAGAAGAAGGCTGCAAAGGATAGCAAGACTACTGATGCAGATTACGATTTTGGTATGCAGATTGCAAAGCGCTTCAATCCACATTATAAGGAGGAAAAGTAAATGCCCGGTTCTACTATTGGTATTAAGCTTAACAATGGCTATGCAGGTACGGTTTCCCGAACTGCTGATTGTGTAATTCAGAATAGAATTGCTAAGGGTGCTGATATTGCTTTTGGTCAGGCAGTAATTCTCAACAATGATAATACTTTTTCTATTGTTGGTGAGACCACTACTGCAGCCCAGATTGCAGGCATTGCGGTTCGTGAAGTAATTCAGGCAAATGTATTTAATCCTCAGAGCAACCCGAATTATGTAGCAGAAATGCCTTGCGATGTTCTTGTTCGAGGACAGTGTACTGTAAAGTGCAAGCGTGGTACTCCTAAGGCTGGTGATCCGGTTTATGTGCGTATTAAGCTGAACAGCACTTATAAGGATTCCCTTGTTGGTGATTTTGAGGCATCTGATGATGATGGCAATGTAGTTGCTGTTCCTAATATTGAGTGGACTACTGGTATTCTGGATGCTAATAATGTAGCTGAGGTTACCGTTAAGACTCGTCAAAAGGGTTAATTGGAAGGAGATATAGAAAATGCCGAATATTATTACTGATGCAGTTTCTGGTGTTCCTTTCGGAAATGTTAATAATGTGCAAATGATGCGAGATGCTTCCCTTGGCTCGGGTATTCGAGCTATGGATGCTGCAGGTATTGCAACTGGTATGGCATTCCTGGAAGGTGAGCTTGAGAAGCGAGATCCCAAGGCTCGCGAGCCACTTACTTCTGTAACTTGGCCTCGTGACATTGTAGCTCAGACCGGCGGTGGCTGGGTTGATTTTACCTCTACTCTGGACGTAAGTTATGCAACTACTGGTGCTAATGATCAGTCCCTTGTTGGTGGTGCAACTAATGATATTAACCTGGTACAGGCTAATGTAAATAAGGATATTTACAAGGTATTCACCTGGGCACAAGGCATGAAGGTACCATTTGTAGATTCTCAGAAGATGCAGAGCATTGGTCGTTCTATTGATGCTATTCTGGATCGCGGTATTCGACTGAATTATAATAAGACTCTGGACCAGCTGGTTTATGGTGGCTTTTCCTCTGTAAATATTTCTGGTCTTGTTAATAATTCTGACATTACTGCAGCAATGGCTCCTGCTGGTGCAGCTGGTGGCACTGAGTGGTCTACTAAGACTGTTGACGAGATTCTGTGGGATATTAACAAGGCACTGACCGAAGCTTGGGCAGCTTCTGAGTATGATGATTCTGCAATGGCAAATCATATTCTTCTTCCGCCTGACCGTTATTCTTATATTGCTTCGACTCGTATTGGTACTTCTGGTGATGAGTCTATTCTTTCTTATGTTTTAAAGAATAACATTGCTAAGAATCAGGGACATGATCTTCAGATTTATCCTTGCCGTTGGCTTAATGGTGCTGGTACTTCTGGTAAGGCTCGTATGTTGGTTTATGTAAATGATCAGGATAAGCTGTATTTTGATCTTCCGGTTCCGCTTACCCGAGCAATGACTCAGCCTTCTGCTCTTCAATTTGCATATATTACTATTTATGCAGCTCAGATGGGTCAGGTAAAGTTCCTTTATACTCAGCCCGCTCGTTATGTTGACGGTATTTAAAGAAAGAGGTTCCAAAGAATGAAGATTTTTTCGAAAAAGTCGTTTGCAATTGGTGAAGGTGTTACTCAGGCAAATCCTACCGGAACTTGCTTTGTAACTCAGCCTGGTGCTTTTCATACTGTACCAGATTCCATGGCAAAAGATCCGATGCTTCAGGCAGCTGTCGCAGAGGGTTCCATTATTATCATGGATGGAAAGGAAACTGAAAGTAAGGTAACTAATGATTTTGTTGATAACTCCAATGTAAAGGAAGTTACCCCAAAGTCTGAGGAAGAAGCTTTTTATGAAGAGCTTAAGGTAAAGTCTCGTGATGAAGTTATTAAGATGGCTGAAGATATGGGCATTAAGCTTGAAGGAAATGAAAAGACTGGTAAGATTAAGTCTCTGGTGATGAATGCTTATCGCGAAGAGAAGCTTTCTGATAACGAGTAATTAAATTAAAGGAGGTCCACTAAATGCCAATTCCAGATCTATGGCAAATGTTAGGTTATCAAAACAATGCTACAATGTTTATGGAGGCATTTAGTGGTGTCTCTAATACAATAGTTACAGACAATCCAGAGTTTACAAAAGAAGATTTCACAAGTATTTTTCCTGTTTTTCCAATTTCTGATGATTTTGATCCAGAAAGTCCATCTATACCAACAGCATATTTTAATTTGGTTTTAGCAATGGCTGATAAAGCTATTAAGTTTGATAGATATAAAGGTCAATGGAGATATTTAATATGTTTATATTTAGCTCATTATTTTACTTTGTTTCTTCAAACTCAAAAAGGAGATGCTGATGCTCAAAAAGCATTACAAGGTGCATTACCAACTGGTGTAGCAACTTCTAAGTCTGTTGATGGTTTATCGATTTCTTATGATTTATTAGGAATGACAGATGATTTAGCTGGATATGGAACTTGGAAATTGACAATATATGGCCAGCAATTAGTTACATTAACAAAGATTTATGGACATGCTGGGATGTGGGTGAATGGCTAATTTTAGTTTTAAAGAGACCATTAACAACTACATGAAATTAAAAAAAGCATTAAATTTTTTAAAAGAAAATCCAGTATATGTTGGAATAGCAGAAGATACTACAGAAAGAAATAATGAAGATGAAAAAGAGAAGGTTAGCGTAACGAATGCTGATCTTCTCTTCATTCATACAAAAGGAAGTCCGGTAAATAATATTCCGGCAAGACCAGTAATTGAACCAGCAATTGAAGATGCAAGTGAAAAAATAAGTAAGCAAATGGGAATGGCTGCTAAAAAAGCCATGGAGAGTAATGAGGAAATGGCTATAAAGCATTTAAGTTTGGCAGGAATGTATGGCCAAAATGCTTCAAGAAGTTGGTTTACAAATCCAAAAAATAATTGGCCACCAAACTCTCCAACAGTTATAGCAGCAAAGAGAAGAAAAGGAAGCACAGAACCGAAACCGTTAATAGACACAGGAGAGCTAAGAAAGTCAATCACATATTTTGTTGACAGAAAAGGAACAAGAACTAAATGATAAATGTTTCTGAGCTAATAAATGATCCTGATTTTACTCAGCCAGGTGGAGTAAATATTAGAAGGCGTAAAACTTCTGTTGTTGATTTCGAGCAATCAATTGAAGAAAGTGAATTTAATGTAATTGGTATAATAACCATTGCAAATGATTTAAGTGCTGAGCTTGGAGATTATTTTGATGAAGACTCGGAGTACATAAATGTTTTCACTTATATGCCTCTTTTTACGACTGGACTTGGTGATGGTAAAAATGGAGCTAATGTAGGTCAAGGTTACCTTTCAGATATAGTTTTATGGAAGGGAAAAGAATACAAGGTAATTAAAGTTAAGAATGATAGTGAGTATGGTTTTGTTCAAAACTTAGCAATTTCTACTTCTATAAGAGGTGGCTAAATGTCTGAGATAATGCAAGGAATAAAAGAAATAGAAAAAATATTTGCAAATTTATTTGTTGATTATGCAAATGTAGTTCGAAATAAAGTATTACTTGCATATTCAGAAGAAGGCAGACCAGCTTTTAATATAGATAAATTTGCATATTTTATTTCTGTTTTTCCAGAAGTTGATGATAGAGAAACATATAAGAATAGAATAAATAAATACAATTCAGAAATAGAAAAGTTTGAACAATCTCAATATTCACAAAGAACTTTACGATTGCATATAACATCTTATGGAGAGAATACAGACAAAAGTTTGATTCGTTTTCAAAATATGTTATACAATTCAGATCTTAGCTATTATTTGTCAAAGAACTATCTTCATATAATTCCGGAAAGAACTAATGGGGTGATTAGGCTACAGGAAAAAATAAATGATAGATGGTGGACAAGATTCGATATAGATCTTTATTTTTATAATACAATCAAAATAGAAAATCAAGTATCTGCATTTGAAAATGTTGATATTAGAATGGAGGTAAATAAATGAGTATTTCGATGGACAAAATTGTAGATGTTTCAGTAGAAGTAAGTAATCCTTCTTCTATTGTTTCTAATTTTAACTTAGGCTTAATTATTGGTAATTCTACTGTTATTAACGCTGAAACTCGTTATAAGGAATATCAATATTCTACTTGGCAAACTCAGATGGTGACGGATGGATTTACCACTACAAGTCCTGAATATTTAGCTGTTCAAGCTTACTTTGCTCAGAATCCTGTATCCGGTTCTGTTATTGTTGGTGTGCAAGCTGCAGAGGAAACTCCGCTTCAGGCAGTTCAGGCTTGCCGAGTAGCTAATGAAGAATGGTATGGTTTTTGCTTTGCAGGAGAAACTGATGATTCGAAGATTGCTGATATTGCTAAAGCAGTTGAAGTATTTAGTATTCCTACGGTATTCTTCTTCCAAACTACTGATGAAAATTGTATAAAGGCAAGTACATCTAATATTTTAAAGACTCTTCAAGGTTCTAAATACAAGAGAACTTGTGGTAATTACTTTACTCATGATTATGAAGTATGTGCATTGCTTGGAGTTTTTTGTGGTTTAAATAGTATGCAAGCAAATAGTGCTTATACTATGGCATTTAAGTCTCTTGTTGGTTTTGAACCAGAAGTGATTGATAATGTACAATTTACTAACCTTCAGTCTTATAATGGCAACTCTTATATTCGAGTAGGACGTACTTATTCTTTGTATTTACAAGGCGTAATGACTGATGGTACTCATGTTGATGAAACTTTTCTTCTTGATGCAGCAAGGTTTTTAATTCAAGAGAACACTGTGGCAGGATTAGTTTCTCGTCGGTTAATTCCGCAAACTGAAGCTGGTTTAAATACAATTATTACTTTCATAATGAATGGCTGCGAAGCTTTAGCTCAAATGGGAGTCATATCTACTGGTATTTGGACTGGTGATAATGTAAAGGATCTTAGCACTGGTGATTCTGTTCCCGGAGGCTATATGATAATGGCAGATACTATTGCAAGTCAATCTGCTGCAGATAGAGAGAAACGCGTAACTCCTCCTATTTATGTTTGCTTAAAGGGCTCTGGAGCTATTGAGCAAGTAGTGATTCGAGTTTATGTAAATCGATAAGGTGGTGAAATAAATGTCTAAGGTTTATACTTATTCTTTTGAAGATACTTCGTTTACGATTTCCCATCCATCTGTTGGATCTTTTGATGCATATGGCACTGGTATTGGTGATATTTCTATTGCTTATTCCAATGATGTTACGACTCATGAAGTAGCAGCAGACCTTGCAGTAATTGTTTCTAAGTCTGCAAAGAAGAATGCTACTATTACTATAAATGCCCTTCAAACTTCTGAGCTTAATTCTTGGTTAACTCGATGGGCAAATTATATTGAGTCTGCTCCAACTTCTGAATTTGCTCTTGCGTCTGCAGTTCTTAAGAATTCGTCTACTGGAGAGCAGTGGAACTGTACTGGTATTTCTCATCAAAAGAAGTCTGGTGGATCTTTTAAGTCTACTGCAGAAACTAAGCAGTGGGTACTTATGGTTGCAAATGCTGAACAGCAGTAAAATAGAGGTTTAAAGAATGATTGTTGAAAATATTTCTAAAAGACAGAATTCGAAGTTAATTGACATTGAAGATAGAACTTTTAAGATTGAGAAGTTTGATCCTCTTATGGGAAATTACATTCTTCTTCAATTGGTTCAGTTTGTTCTTCCATTTGGACTGTCTGACGAGGTTGGAATTCCAGATAAATTAACAAGTAGTGTAAATCGAGTTAACATGAATAAGAACGACTTTTTAGAGTTACAGAGGGATGTACTTTCTGTTTGCTCGGAAGTTCTTCCTGCAGGTGATGCTCCTGTTGTTCGTGAAGATGGATCTTATGGTATTATTGATTTTACTTTTGCAATTTCCATTCAACTTTTAATTGGAGCTATTGCATTTAATTTTTCCGATTTTTTCGACGGAGAAGGCTTGACCTCTTTACTCGACAGTCAAAAATAAATTTTTGCAGGTATGAAAATGTAAATCCTCAACTATATCTACCAGTTATTGTTGGTATGTGGAAGCAGCATGAACTATGGGACGGTACATATACTTTTGATGATTGGGCAGATATAGTTGAGATTATACAAGTCAAGTCTGAAAACGATGCAAGAGTAAATGACTATATAGAAGAAAATAGTGGGAGGTGAGTAAATGGCTGGAAAAGTTGAGAGTCTAAAAGAATATCTTATAAAGCTTGGCTGGGATGTTGATGAACTTGGTTTAAATAAAGTTCAAGACGGCTTAAATAAAGTTGAACGATCAGCTGATTCAATAGGAAATAAGTTCGTTAAGAGCTTTGCTAAAGCAGGAATTTCTGTTGGTGGCTTTTTAACCACAGTCACTGTTGGTGTTTTTAATTTTATGTCTAATGTTGCTCGGGCTGATTTAGCTACTGAACGTTGGGCAAGAAGAATGTGGACGACGGAAGAAAATGCTAGATCATTAACAACAGCTTTAGATGCCATGGGAGCATCTTATGAAGATATATTCTATATGACTCCTGAAGAGTATAGGAATATGCTTGAGTTAAAAAACTTTTCTTCCAGTCTTAAAGCTCCCGCAGATGTAGAAAAAACATTAAAGCAAATACGAGATATAAATCAGGAAATAAATAAAACAAAGATAATATTTGCAAATGCAGCTCAATGGATAGCTTATTACTTAGGTCAATACTTAGGTAAGGATTTCAAAAATGCTAAGCAAGCAATGGAGGAATTCAATAACTATCTTGTTGAGAAATTACCAATAGTAACAGAAAAGATAGCAAAATATATTTCTTGGATAGTTAGGTTAGCAAAGGTTGCAATACAATTTATGTCTAATCTAAAAACAAGATTGCAAGAAATATTCGATAAGATGCCATCAGGATTTAAGACAGCTTCTTTGGCAGCTACTGCATTTTTAGGAGCTTTAAAGATGGGTCCAATTGGACTATTTATTGCAGGAATTACAACTTTACTTCTTTTGCTGGATGATTTTTATACTTGGCAAAGAGGAGGTAAATCTGCTTTTGATTGGGGTAACCTTTTTGGAGGAGCAGATACTGGTTTAACAAGTTGGATAAATGATCTTGATCTGACTAAAGATTCTGTTGGTAATTTAAAAGATTCATTATTAGATTGCAGAGACGCTTGGGGAGAAGTTTTTAAAGCAGCTTGGAAATTTATTGATGAGCATGATGTAATCGATAAAGTTCTTTCTGGATTTGTTACTTTTCTTGATGATATGGTCCAAGCATTGACTACGATTGCAGATTTGATTTTGTTGATAACAGGTAACTGGGATAAAATGAAGGAAGGCAGTTTTTGGAAAGAAGCTACCAGACCTATAATGGAAAATGGTTTATCTTGGGACACAGCAGGCCAAACCGGCAAAAAGTTACTTGAAGGTTTTGGAAATACATTTGGCAAATATGGAATATTCGGTAGCGGTTATAATGATCCTACTGGAGCTCAAGAAAAGTTTGAAGCGATGCTTCAAGGAAGTTCTGCATATTCAAATAGAATGTCCACACAAAACCAGCAAGGACAATTGGTAGGAGGTTTTTCCAGTGGAAATACAACTACTAAAAATGATAATCGTAGGCAGACAATGAACGTGAATGTTAATGTAAAATCTTATGGTGGAGATTCTTCTGATGTTGCTTCTAAAACAGCAAGTGGAGTTACTAAGGCACTGCAGGATATAGATACTTTTAAATAGGAGGTGAACTAATGTCTATTTTGTTTCCAGGATTGGTTGCTGGTGTAGCTTCAACTATAATAAACAAACAAGTTTTAAGTGCAGTTAATAAGAAAAACAATTTAGATGGTTTACCTTTAAGATCTGCTACTGATACATCTGGCATGACAGTTGAAGCAATGCTATATTGCAAAACAAATATTGCAGGGTATTTCTTCGATGGCTTTATGTCTGTTGATTATACCCATGAACTTGAAGTAACAAGTAATCCTGTAGAAACAGGTTCTTCTGTCTCAGATCATTCTTATGTAAAGCCTGCAGAAGTTCAAATGCTAATAAGAATGTCAGATGTTCATCAGTCCTTGGTTCCAGGACAGTTTACAGGAGGCTGGAGCAGGTCAATCACAGCATGGAATGTCTTAAAGAAGATTCAAGATGACAGAATTCCAGTAATGATTGGTACTCAATTGGGTATGTATTATAACATGCTGATAAAAACATTGCAAGCTCAAGAAGATCAAAGTACATATAGAGGATTATATGTAACAGCCACTCTTGTTGAGTTACCAGTAGCCAGAGTAAAAACCGTTAAAATAAGTAGTGCAAGTCAAACAACTATTGAAACCCAGATGGGTCAAATAAATGCAGTAAATACAAATGCATCTGAAGACGCTTCTATTTTGTATCAAATGGGCTTTGGTAAAGGAGCTTTATCTGGTGCAGGTTCGGGTTTTAGTTCGTCTGTTTCATCTGGTGATGCCGGTGAAGGAATAAAGTTAACTTGCTATTGTTATAATTGCAATGACAATGGAGCAGGCGGATGGGGAACTACTGCCACGGCATCTGGTAGAGTTGCTACAGTTGGTGTAACTTGTGCAATGTCTCAAAGTACGTTACGAAAATATGGCTTAAAATTGGGAGATCAATTAGCTATAAATGGAGTAGGGGTTAGAAGAATAGATGATATAGCTGGAGTAAATAATATAATTGATATTTATGTTCCAGCTACTGGTTCTGTTAGACATTGTAAATGTGCTCAGAATCCTTTGTCCGGTAAACGAACTACTTTTATAAAGATTAGTTAGGAGGTGTAAGTTTTGTATAAGATACCATTAACAAATTCCCCAAACCAAACTTTCAAAGTTACTGTTCCAGTAAATGAAGAAAATAAAACATTTACTATTAAATTGAATTTTAATGAACAAGCAAATTATTGGAATTTTTCTTTGTATGAAACTTTCACTGAGGAGCCAATCTTTGTTAATATTCCTTTGTTGAGTTCTCAATATAAGTTTGCTAATATTATTAAGCAGCAGAGCTATTTAAGAATTGGAAGCATTTATATTGCTCCTTATAAATTAACAGAAAATTCAGCTCCTAATGATGAAGATCTTGGAACGAATTACTTAATGATATGGGGAGATAATGAAATGAGTGAGTTCGAAAATGGATAATACAAGACGTGCAAGAGCTGCGAGAGCTAGAACTAGATATTATCCATTTTTAGGTATATTTAGTATTTCATCTAACTTTGGTAGCAGAGCAGGTGGAGGAATAGTTTCAAAGCAACATTATGGTTTGGATCTTGTTACTTCAGGTGATAGAACTATAGTTTCTTGTATGAGTGGTGTAGTAAAAAGAGCTTCTCCGAATGCTGGCTCAGGCTATGGTAATCATGTATGGATTGCAAACGATGATGGATCCGCTTGCTTATATGCTCATTTAGCTTCTTATAATGTTTCTGTTGGTCAAAGAGTTTCAGCAAAGCAAAAGATAGGTATTATGGGAAGCACAGGTAATTCTACTGGTCCCCATTTACATTTAGGTGTTTCTACTAATCAAGATTATTCAACTACGCATACTAACAAAAATAAGTATTTTCAAAATCCAGCAGTTTGGTTAGGATTAGGAGTTGCACCCAGAGCTGGTTCTTCTTACAATGGATCCGGTACACCAACTGGCATAACATATGGTTCTACATCAACAAATGAAACTGAAGTATCTATAAATTCGTCGGCTTCTGAAACCATTGGAGGTATTAACTTACTTCCTTCTGGAGAATATTATGAAATAAAGAATTTAAAAGGTGCTTACAGTGATTGGCTATATGGTAGAAGATACCGAGTATTTGTTGACTTAGGAAATAATCAAGCATTTGATGTATCAGAATTACGTTGTGAATTTAATGTAGTTAAAACTGCTTTTCTTGAAGTAAATGAGTCTACGTTAACAATATATAACTTAAATCCAAATACTGAAAACAAGTTGATAAAAGCAGGGCAAAGAATTATAATTGAAGCAGGTTATACCGGTAGTCAATACGGTGTAATTTTTGCAGGTAAAGTAGTTCAACCAATAAGATCTAAAGAAAACGCTGTAGACTATAAATTAACTCTTGTTTCTATGGATGAAGAAGTTTATGCTTCTTATGGCTTAGTAGGAGTTTCTTTAGTAGCTCAGCAAAGTGCAAGAGATGCAGTAAATGCAGTTTTAAATAAAGCAACTTATAAACAGCAGTCTGGAATATTAACCAATTTTGATATTACGTATCCAAGAGGAAAGGTAATGTTTGGTAGTCCTCAGCAATTTTTAAAAGATATTGCAAGATCTGAGAATGCCACTTATTATTCTGATGACGGAAAGGTAAATATTATATCTGCATCTGATTTACCAAGAGGATCTATTTTATCATTTGGTCCAGATAGTGGGTTAATTGGTACACCAACTCAGACAGAATACGGTATAAATTTGAAAGTGCTCATGAACCCAAGAATAACAATAAATTCTTTGTTTCATGTTGATAATAAAAAAATTGAAGGTTACAAATATCAGCAGGGAAGTCCAGTAAGATCTTTGGATCAAGAAGGAATTTACAGAGCAGTAAGAATTAGGCATTATGGAGATACCAGAGGAGAAGATTGGTATACAGAAATAGATGCTATTTCTCAAGCGGGCTTATTACCTGGCATGACTGCTTCTAAAGATATTTATGGTTGGTAAAGAAAGGAGGTAAATGAATATGTTAACACCAAGGCAATTGTTCGGAGGAAATGAACAAAGAACTGATGCACAGAGAAGAAATGATGCATTCAATACTCATGTTTGTTTACCTTGTATTGTTCAGGAATATAATTCCAGTAAAAGAACAGTTGATGTTCAACCAGCAATACGTGAAAGATATGTAGGGGAAGATGGTAAAATTCAATATGTGAATTATCCATTATTAGTAAATGTTCCGGTATGTTTTCCTTCTGCAGGAGGTTATCATATTCATTTTCCAATTAAACGAGGAGATGAATGCATAGTAATTTTCTCTGATTTATCTTATGATAATTTTTGGTTGCATGGAAATGTACAAAACCCAGTTGAGCAGAGAAGGCATGATCTTTCTGATGGCTTAGCTTTTTTTGGTTTTGTCAACCAAGATAAAATTGAGAGAGAGGAATACGGAGAAAATGAAGTGGGAAGAAATTGCTTATGTTTGTACAATAGCGAAACAGGATCTGGAATTTCTATCGGCTCTACAAGAATTACATTCCATTACTACATAAAAGATAAAGACACCGGTGAGTTAATTAGAACTTCTACAAGCTGGGGTGCATAAATGAGATACAGAAGATTAGATGAAAATGGAGATTATTCGTTCGGTAATAATTCCCTTGATTATATAAAAGATAACGATGCAGTAGTTCAAGCTATAAAAACAAAACTTTATTTGTTCTATGGAGAATGGTGGGAAGATATTTCTTTAGGTCTTCCAATGTTCCAAAGTATTTTAGGGCAAGTAAGTAATGAAAATTTACGAAGAACCGTAATTCTTTTAAGTGCAGAGCAAATACAAAGTGTGGAAGGAGTTTCTTCTGTTGATTCTATTGTTGTTGCAATATCTGCACGTAAATTAACTTTAAGTATAGATGTAACTACAGAATATGGATCCTCAGTAAGTACGGAGGTGGAATTATATAATGTCATACTTTAGTCCATATATTGACGGAACTGGAATGCATGTTCCACTTTATCAAGATATTCTTGAAGATCTTTTAGACAAGATGCGTCAGATTTTTGGTAATGATATTTACTTGGAACCTGATTCTCAAGACTATCAGCAGATTGCAATCTTTGCAAGAGTTATTTATGATAGCTTTAATTTATCTTTGCTATCGTATAATAATAGGACCCCAAAGGATGCTATTGGAATTGGATTAGATAATATCGTAGCATTGGCAGGAATTCAGAGAAAACCAGCAACTTCTTCTACTGTTGTTTTAACAATTACTGGTGATGATGGTACAAAGATAGAAAATGGTGAAGTTTCTGATATAAATGGAAACTATTGGGAATTACCTGCTGAGGTAATTATTCCATCTAATGGCACGATTGATGTAACAGCTACAAGCAAGAATAAAGGAAATGTTACGGTTTTACCGAATACAGTTACTAGAATAGTTACCCCAGTATATGGTTGGCTTTCTGTAACTAACAAGCAAGCATCTTCTGCTGGTGTTGATGTAGAAACTGATTTTGAATTACGAGGTCGTTATTCTTTATCTGTTTTAGGACCAAGTTCGTCTATATTCGAAAGTTTACAGGAAGCATTACTTGCAATTCCTGGAGTAACTAGAGTAAGAGGATATGAGAATGATACTTCGGCTACTTCTACCGGTACAGTTCCTCCAAATGTTCCAGCTGGAATTCCATCGCATACAATTTCTTTTGTTGTTGAAGGTGGAGATGAAACTGATGTAGCTACTGAGTTATATTTAAAGAAGACTCCTGGATGTGGTACTTTTGGAACAACCAATGTTAGCTTATTAAGTATAACCGGTAATACTTTCGTAATTAACTTTTATAGACCAACTTATACAGATGTGAAAGTAAAAATTACAATAAAAGAACTTGACGGATATACGCAAGATTATGTAACAAAAATGAAAGAAGCAGTTTCCAATTATATTACTGAGATGTCTATTGCAGAAGTGCTTTACAACTCGGTTCTCATTTCTGTTGCTTTGGAAGCTATGAATTCTAAAAACTATCCTGCTTATACAATTACCAAGGTTGAATGCTCTACTGATGATGGAGCTAGCTGGTCTACAGATGATGTAAGTCAATTATACTATGGAGCTTTTACCTGCAGTAAAGATGATGTTACGGTGGTGACGGCATGAAAAATTTAGATGGTTATCTTGATCTTATAACTTCTGAACATGCTACGAAACCAAAGTTTATAGAATACAATAAAGCATTCTTAGAAAAGATTCTAGCTTGCACAGATGTTACAACTTCATTTGATGTTTATTTTAATTTAGATGAAGCAACTGGTGATCAGCTGGATAAACTTGGATATAATGCTGGAATAAGTAGAATTCTTCCAGTAAATGATCCAGATATTCCAACTGTTCTGCCAGATGATTTGTATAGGCTGGTAATTAAAAGCAAGATATATCAGAACCATTGGAATGGAACTATGAAGGGTTGGCGAGATATTTTATCTATTATCTTTCCAGATGCTGCATACGATATTCAAGATAATTTCGATATGACAGTAAACATCATGGTTATTGATCCAAGTTTTGATAAAACAAAAATTGCTTTGTTGCTACAAGGATATTTACTTCCTAAGCCGTCTGGGGTAAAGTTAACTTTTACAGTTATTGATTCTCCGCTGTTTGGCTGGGATACTGAAACTAGCTTT
>OIZA01000463.1_pt1 | contig 21112 bp, 17 predicted proteins | sample 1588381 | NCBI WGS metagenome assembly OIZA01 (sample SAMN03283277) | human gut metagenome | biome: human-associated habitat; material: feces | host: Homo sapiens | place: Peru | collected 2012 | reverse complement strand
ATCAATATATATGCATTTTATTTTTCCACTATATTTATTTTCAAGGGCCCTTAAGGCTAATAAGTTATCACCATGAATTAATATGTTGTCATAAATTCCTTCTTCTAAAAGTTTATTAGAAGTTCTTTTATAACTTAAATCATCTCTTTTTATCAAAATTCTTGGTTCAACTTTTAAACGTTTATATTTATCAACCCACGTTAATTCTAATTTTTGTGTCACAGTTATTCCTCCACTCCTATGTCTTTTTTTAAAATAAGGCATTAGCTTTCTCTTTAGTTTTAGATCAGTTTGAATTTTCTTGCTTTCCATTTGTTCAGTGGCAAAAGAAACACATAAAAGCTTGCCAAATTCCGTTTGCGATCAGTCATCTTATGTCTCAGTTTAATCACTTCTGAGCGAATCATGCCGCGTCTCTTATTTTGATAATTTATGATATAAATATAGCCCTTTTTATGTCTTTTTTCAATAATCGTTCAATCGTTTATAAACACAATTTTATTTGCCCCAATATTTCATAATTAGTAAGTAGTAACGCTTGTGATTAATCTTATAATTTAAAATATATTCATCATTTAACTGATCACTTTCACAACGAGATAATATCTTGGGGAAAACTAAATATTCATCTTGAAGTTTTTGTTGAAAATCAGCATTATATTTTCTGGGAACCGGGGTTCTAAAATTAGAATTAATTTCCCAATATTCTCTATCAATCATAAAGAAATATGGAAGTTTATCATATTCAATACTCACTCTATCTATCACAACGAATCCCTCTTTTTTCGTTCCAAACGTTGAAACATATGAATGTTTAGTATTTTTCATCCATAACTTCCTATTAGCTTGCTTAAATAACTTTTTGGGAAATGGACCAATAGAATAAATCATTGATTTAGCATTAATAAAAAATAAAGCGTTTAATATTTCCATAATATACTCACTTTTGCATATTTTATTAATTGAATTTATTTTTGTATATATTTTCTTATCATATAAAATACATAAATCCCTAGGAGATAACGGAAAAAGGATTATAAGTCCTATTGTTCCAAAGCCAATATTATTAACATAGGGATTAATTATTGTAATAGGATTATCTGAACTAATAAATGTTTCCCTTGTATCAAATGTAATATGTTTAAATTCTAAGTCATTAACTTCACCACATATTTTTTGAAAAGTATCAAGCAATTTAGCGGGAGTGATTTTTTCTTTTGCTTTTTCTTCGCTCGATTTTTCTGCCATATCTAAAACTTGTGGATTTTCATTATTAGTATTAGTTAAATAAACTTTCAATAGTTCATTCGCTAATTTAGCTGAAATTTCTATTTGTAGATTTAATTGAAAAATTGTTCGCCCATATTGATATACAGCAAACTCTTTTATATTATCTATATCATCATTATTATAATTATTATTAATAACATTACTAAAAGAAATGTCCCATTTCTGTTCTAAATCATTCAATCTATTCTCCCATATTTTATCTTCACCATAAAAATAATTTTCATAAAACTGGTCCTTGTAAGGAACAGGTCTCCCATTGAATATAAACGTATCCTTCTCAATATCATATAAATATATTTTTTTGTCATTTGAAGCAAAACGCTTTAAGTAAAATTTTGGAACATAATGTTGCTTCTTTTTTTCCGCCATTTTATATTTCCTACCTTTCAATCAAATGAATACAAGATATTAAAAGCTCTATAACAATTCAATATTATTTCTAATGCATAAAATAAAGCTTTATTATGTTTCAAATATAATTATGTTAAACTCCTACTATTGCTTTCTTTTCAATGAAGATTTGAAAGTCGTCAATTTACTTTTATAAAGTAACACAATTTCAGTTATAATCTTTTAGCTCCTCATTTCACTTATCAATTATTCTTTTTTTAATTTTCATAATATTCAATAATATTTGCAACTGTTCGCTAAAAGTAAGTAACATTGAAAAAACACATATTGTATAAGGCCTATTCTACTATGATGGAGCGGCCGGCGGGAATCGAACCCGTATAATCAGCTTGGGAAGCTGAGGTTCTGCCACTGAACTACGGCCGCATGGTATTATTATAAAACAAATTCTATTCTAAAAAAAGAAAAAGCCATGATTTTTGCATAAATTACGTTTCTTTTTCGTTTAATAAAAATGAAAGGAAATCCATTATTCTATGAAAAAGCTAAAACCAATATTCCCTTATTGTATTTCTTATCTTTGTGCTGGTGCTTTAGGTTATTTATTTCATTATCTTTTTAAATTCTTTTCTTCTTCACCTTTTGTCGCACCTTTCTTTCCCATTAATGAATCAGTATTTGAACATTTAAAGTTACTTTTGTATCCTTTTATGTTAGTGAGTATTATTGAAATTTTAATTCGAAAGAAAAAATTCCAAAGTACGCTTCCTTATCGTATCTTTGGAATTACATTTTCTATTATTTTTCTTCCGATTATCTATTACATTTTAAAAAGAATATTCGGTAATGTACATATCGGTAATATTATTCTTTATTTTGTCTTTTTATTTCTTTCTTATTTCATTACGTATTGGTTTGAGAAAAAAGAAACAACACCCAATAAATCTATCGCTATTCTAGCGTACTGTACACTTTTTTTATTAGTGTTCTTATTTACTCTTTTAACTTATTTACCGCCTGAAGCAGAGTTATTTAAAGATCCTACACTTCAAACATATGGCTATTTATTTTAAAGTGTTTTTAAAATCCAAAGTTTTAACCAATCCATTAGATAATCGCCAAACATGTAATATAAAGCCCCACTAATGATGGAGACAGCTAGTAAAATAATAATCGTAGCGAGCATATAATTCGAGCGATCGGTACTCTTTCTTCGCATGCTAATGAATATTAAAGCTACAATAATATTCATTAAAGGAATCATGAGTAAAAATAAACTACCAATCCACTCTAATAGACTAAGTGGTGTTTTTCTTCTTGTCATTCCTTCAACTTTTTCTTCTAGACTTAAATTTTCAACTACATTTTCATTCATTTCTTCATTTTGTTCCATAACATTTACCTCAATTTTTAGTGTGTTATGAAATTACAATTTTATGAAAACTTTTTTGCTTTTTTTATTTTATTTAGATTCACCATAATAAAGGTAATGAGATAAAGCACAATAGAAAAAAGAAAATAAGTCGATAAACTTTGAATATTCATTTGAAATGAAAATGAAAGATGATTTTTTATAAATGTACTTTTACTAAATAACCCTAACAAAGTTAAATCTAGTAGTGTAAATACCGAACTTAAAAGAAAGAAAATTAAATGTAGATAAAAAGATAATTTTTCTTTGGCTTTTTTATCATAACCTAAGGCTTCTATTCTTTCAGCATCTTTTTCACATTCATATAAAAATAAAGCGTGAATCACTGTAAATAAAAAAGAAGAAAAGATGATCATCCATAAAGAAAAAATAGATAGTCCTTTTTGAATGGAACTCGTTGTTTTTTCTAATGTCGATAAAAACGTATACGAAGGACTAGCAAAATGATATTCAGGATAAAGTGAATTGAGTTCTTTTATTAATGATTCTACATTTCTAGAATTTTTAATAAAAAACAAAGCAGAAGTGGCTTTTAAATACGATGAAGTAGTGATCTTATGCTTTAAAAATAAATTATCCAGTTCATCATTTGAAATATATAAAATATTCTCTTTTTCTTTTTTAACTCCATCAATTCTCCATTCACCTACATACGTTTGATGATCTAAAGAATATAAATAATAAATCACATCACCTTTCTTCCAATCTTTTATTTTCGCTAATGAAGAAGAAATATAAATACCTTCTTTACTTGGATGAAGAGATAACGTTTGTTCACTTGGATAAAGAACACTATGAAAGAGTAAATCTTTATCTTTTTTATTTTCTATTCTCCATTTCTCTTCTTTTTCGTATAACGCTTCATACGATGAATCAATGAGTATTACACCTGATAAACCATGAAGAATGGTATTAGAAAAAACTTGATATCCTTTTTCACTTCCTATAAAAGCGCCCTCTATTTCATTACTCCATGATAATATTCTAGAAATATCATATGATGAAATATAGCTTTTATCGTTTTTAGAAATAAGATACGTATCTTTTTCTTTTGTTTCATCGAATAAATATTTTGAAAGAAAAGAAGAAGATAAACTTTCTTTATCTTTGATTTTTATTTTACTTCTTTTATGAAAAATCCACGGATACTCTACTTCTTCATACCACGATAAAGTAGAACGCATACGCATTCTTTCTTCAATGATATATTCATTAAAATAGGGATTTGAGTGATAAATGGTGGGTTCTCTAGCTTTTGCTACACCTTTAACTAATAAGAGTTGTTCATCTTCATAATCCCAATCAATGTTTTTTACCTGGATTCCAATAGAAAGAGGATTTCTTTTTAAATAATTACCCAGCGCTTCATAACTTGCTTCTATTTGAATGGTGTCACATAATTCATTTAATGTCTTTTCTTCGATACCGATTACCATTTCATCATTTTCTAAATAAGATAAAGAAGGATAAGATTCTGTTTCTTTTAATAAATGAAAATGATTTAATGTTTCCATTTTAAAGCCTTTTAAAAGTGGATAACCAGGTAAAGAAAAAATACGAAATTCATTCCGCGATGGGAAAGCATAACTTAAATCTTCTTCATAATAAAACATCATATCTATATCTTGATTTTCTTTTTGAATGGTAACGAATTCTTCTTTATTTAATGAATAACGATTATCTTGTATGTTTTCATTTTTAACCGTCATTTGTATTTCTTTTCCACTTGCAAAATGAGAAAAAGAAGACGTCATTTCTTCTTTCATATTATGCATTAAAATCGCACTAAAAGAGCCGATAAAAACACTCATGGATAGAAAAGAAACGAGAAGTATCGCTCTTTTTTTCTTATGCACTAATCTTCTTTTTAAATACATTCCATAATGAAATCTTTTTCGTTTGGGATGAAGAAAAGAATAAGAAACCAGCTCTACTTCTTCTTTTTTTATTAAAGTTAATGTTCCATTTTCCATGTGATAGTGTTCATCGCTATATTGTTCAATCATTCTATGATCATGCGTTACAATGATGATTAAACTTTTTTTCGATAACTCTTTTAATAAATTCATAATTTCAAAGGCATTTTTATCATCTAAAGAAGACGTCGGTTCATCTAAAAGAAGAATCGGAGAAGTTAGAATCATACTTCTAGCAATTGCTACTCTTTGTTTTTCTCCGCCAGAAAGAACATCAACATTGGTTTTTGGATCTATAGATAATCCTACTTTCTTTAATAAAGTAGGGATATCTTCTGTTTTATTCACCACTAACATGAACATCTTTAAATTTTCTTCAACGGATAAATGAGAAAATAAACCATAATCTTGATAAACGACACCACACGAAAATAAACGATAATCCATCTTTTCCTGTTCATTCATTTTTTTTAACGATTGATGAAAGAATAAGATATCCCCTTCTTTTACTTCTTTTTCATGATGTAATAAGCTTAATAAAGTGGATTTTCCTGAACCCGATTCTCCTTCAATCATCACGAGGCCATGACTAGAAAAAGATAAAGAAACATGATCTAAGATTTTATGCTTTTCTTCATAATAAAAGCTAACATTTCTAAGTTCTAGCATACTAATCTTCCTCTTTTAATAAATTTTCAATTTCTTTCCTTTGATAAGCTTGAAAAGAAAAATGAATGATAGCGCAATATAAAACTTGGGTTACTAGCATAAAAAGAAGATAGATGATAGGATGGACATTAAATAAAAATACCGGTGTATGAAGAATCTTTTTTTCAATTACACGTAAAAGAAAATAGAATGGCACCATACAAAATAAAGTCAATAAAACACTTAACCCATTCATTTTTATACTTAAAAGTTGATATACATTTTCAATTTCTTTTTCTTTCGCACCTAAAGCAAAATAGATACCGATTTCATGCTGATCTTTTAATAAATGCGTATAAGATAGATAACCAATTAGTGTGGATAAAAGAATAAAAGTTATACTTAATATAACAATTAAAACATTTTTCATTAATACGGACATATTTTTAAATACCGTATAGTTTTCTTTTACCGGAGAAGAAAGCACATATAAAGAAGATAATTCATGAAACACATTTAAAAGCGTATATGCGTCTTTTTCATTATCCACAAATAACCATAGATTTGCATTTCTTTCTTTTGATGAAAGTGGCTTATCCATTAACCAATCATAATAAGAAATGACTTTTCCTTGGTCTAAAGATAAGCGTTTTAAATAGTGATTTTTTAAATAGCTTTTCATTTCATTAAACGATAAATAAATCGTAGGTGTATTTTGAAATTCATATTCTTCGATGACTTCATAATCTTTTATTTCATAATAAAATTCAAAGGTATCATGAATATAATAATTATCCTTAGGTGTATAAATATCTAAAGACGAAGAAAAAGAAAAAGGAATGGTAATCCCTTCTTGTTGGAATTGTTGAAACATCAACTGATTGATATACGTTTTATTTTTCGTTTCTATATTCTTATCATAAGGCGAATGACGAATGAGTTCAATATGATAAAAAGAAGAACTTTCATCCATTTTCATTTCACTAGGAATAAGATACGTTATATCCAAATCGACTTCTAAAGAAGGTACATATTCTTTTAAGCTATACGCTTCGTTAATGGAAGGCGATTCCATTTTGGATATCCCTAATTGCGTATTACTCTCTTCTATTTTTTTTGATAAAGAAAAGCGATAAGCATCTAACCTTTGAAACACTCTTTTTACCATATTTTCTTTTAAACCTAACGATAAAGAAGATAATATCCAAATCGTTAGATAAGCATAACACTGCGCAAATATGCCTAAAACATAACGTTTTCTTTTATGCATAAAAATACGTTTACTAATAAAAGAAGGCCACGACGAATTAGTGCGCATAGAGAGCACCTTCTTTTAATAAAAATCGTTGATCTCCGTAGCGTTTAGATACCATGGGGTTATGAGTAACTACGATCACTAATTTTTCTTTGGATATTTCTTTTAATGCTTCTAATAACAAACGTGCATTTTCTTCATCTAAAGCGCCTGTAGGTTCATCGCATAATAAAAAACTTGGATTCACAATTAATGCACGTAAAAAGGCAATCCGCTGCTTTTCTCCGCCCGAAAGCGTATCAAGAGAACAATGCATTTTATGCTCTAAATGAAATCTTTTAAATAGAAGCGTGGCTTGTTCTTTAGCGTCTTTTAAGGTTGTTCTACGAATTAAAAGAGGAAAGGCCACATTTTCTAAAGGGGTTAAAGAACGCACTAATTGATAATTTTGAAATAACATACCCACTTCTCTATTACGAAAATTCGGTAATTGATATCTATTGTTATATAAAGAAGAACCACGATAAAAATATTTTCCGCTTGTCGGAAGAAGTAAACCCGCTAAAATTTTAAGTAATGTTGATTTTCCTGAGCCTGATGCGCCTTCAATCACAATAAAGCCATGATTCGGTAAGGTAAAAGAAATATCTTTTAAAACGTAAAAACTTTTCTTTTCCATACTAAATCGCTTACTAATATTTTTTAATTCAATCATTTCCATAAAAAAACTCCCTAATATTAATTAGAGAGTCTTTTTCATTTTTCCTAATCGTTTTCTGCTTTTTGTATGACTTTTTTTATTTTTTGGTTGAAAGAATAACGATCCATCATGATCACCGCACCACAGGCTAGACATTGAATTTTAACATCTGCACCTACGCGTACGATTTTAAATTGCTTACATCTTTTTTCACAAGGATGGGGCTTTTTCATTTCCACAATATCATTTTCGTTAATGGAAATAAATTGCATAATTATTCCTCTTCCATTTTAACGGCCGCGGGAACTTTGGGTAATCCTGGCATCGTTAAAATAGAACCTGTTAAACAAACGATGAAATTAGCGCCTGCCGATAAACGAACTTCTCTTACGGTAATAGTAAAGTCTTGCGGTGCTCCTAAGACTTTAGGATCATCACTAAAGGATTGTGGCGTTTTCGCCATACAAACTGGAATATATTCATAGCCCATCTTTTTAAATTTTTCCATTTGTTCTTTGGCTTCTAAAGTATATTCGACATGAGTTGCGTGATAAATCTTTTTTGCAATGATCTCAATCTTTTCTTCTAAAGGAAGTTGGGTGTCATATAAAGGATGATAGTGAGACGTGGTTCCATTTAAAGTTTTCACCACTTCTTTAGCTAAATCGATCGATCCTTCTCCACCTTTTAAGAAACCATCTAAGAAGGTCACTGAATAGCCTTCTTTTTTACACCAAGAAGTTAAGGCTTCGACTTCTTCTTTATGATCATCCGCAAAGTGATTAATCGCGACTATCACCGGTAAACCATATTGCTTCATATTTTCAATATGTTGTTTTAAATTACAAGTCCCTTTTAATAAAGCATCGACATTTAACGTACGAATATCATCTAGAGCTTGTCCGCCATGCATCTTTAAAGCACGGATGGTAGCGACCATAACGACCATATCGGGATGTAAGTGGCCTTCTCGACATTTAATATCTAAGAATTTTTCTGCGCCTAAATCAGCGCCAAAACCAGCTTCCGTAACGACAATCGGGGCTAATTTAAGACCAAGTTTCGTAGCGATTAAAGAGTTACAACCATGCGCAATATTGGCAAAAGGTCCACCATGCACTAAAGCGGGATTTCCTTCTAGTGTTTGCACTAAGTTCGGCTTTAACGCTTCTTTCATGAGTTTCATAATGGCATGAGAAATCTTTAAATCACGAACATAGATGGGTTCATCTTGGTCATTATAAGCAACAATGATTTTTTTAGTTCTCTCCATAAAATCATTTTCATCTTTGGCTAAACATAAAATCGCCATAAGTTCAGACGCTACGGTAATGACGAAATGATCCGTTCTTGGTGTGCCGTTTTTCTCTCCTTGATTGACAGTAATGGTACGTAACGCGCGGTCATTCATATCCATAGCGCGTGGCCATACGATACGATTGGGATTAATATGTAATTCATTTCCTTGGAAAATATGATTATCTATAATCGCAGAAATTAAATTAATTGAGGACGTTAAAGCGTGCATATCGCCAGTAAAATGAAGATTGATTTCTTCACTCGGCTCAATGCGGGCTAATCCACCACCGGTTGCCCCACCTTTAATACCAAACACAGGGCCTAAAGAAGGTTCCCGTAACACTAACATGGCTTTTTGGCCAATTTTGGCTAAACCTTCCGCTAAAGCGATGGAAGTTGTGGTTTTTCCTTCTCCCGCTTTGGTGGGTGTAATCGCGGTAACTAATACGAGTTTTCCATCTTTTTTATCTTTTAAGGTATCCATAATACGTAAATCAATTTTGGCCTTATATTTTCCATAAGGTTCTACGTATTCTTCTATAATACCCGCTTTCTTTGCAATCTCTTCAATTCGAATCATATTATCATACTCCTTTCAATATTTCTTCTATATCATGATAAGCCTCTTCTTTACTATGAAACCAACGAACATCAAATTGATGACGGAAATAAGTCATCTGTCTTTTTGCATAGTTTCTGGAGTGCTTTTGAATTTCTAAAATTACTTTTTCTTTATCGCTTTTATTTTCAAAATAATCAATCCATTCTTTATAACCAATCGCTTGGAAAGGTTGAATGTCTTTCCCATATTTTTGATACAAAGTGCGCGCTTCTTTTTCTAAACCTTGATGAATCATTTCAATAACGCGCTCATCAATTTTTTGATAAAGCAAATCACGGTCCATATCAATACCAATAATTAAGCAATCATAAAGCATAATATGTTCTTGTTCGCTTTCTATTTCACTTTTTCTTTTTCCCGTCCCTATATAGGTCATTAAAGCGCGCAATACTCTTTTACGGTTATTCGGATGAATCTTTTTACATGCCTCTTCATCTACTTTTAAAAGTTCAGCATAGAGTTCTTCATTGGTATAATCATCGTACTTTGACATATCGGGATCCACATATTCTTCATATTGATAATCATAAAGCGTGGCTTTTTGATAATTACCTGAACCACCTACAATAATGGGAAGATGATTTCTTTTTACAATCTCTTCAATTTTTTCTCTAGCTAAAATTTGATATTCTTTTGGTGAAAAATGCTCGGTAGGAGAAACAAAATCAAATAAATGATGGGGAACGATCGAGCGTTCTTCTAAAGTAGGTTTCGCCGTTCCAATATCAAATTCTTGATAGATTTGAAACGCATCTCCATTAATGATTTCACCTTGGAAGTGTTTAGCAATCTCTAACGCTAACGCACTTTTCCCACTTGCTGTAGGTCCTACGATTAAAATCATCATACCCCAGTCCTCTTAAAGAGTTTCTCTAATTGGTATTTGGTAAAATGAATAATGGTCGGACGCCCATGGGGACAACAAGTTGGATTTTCGCAGGTAAATAACGTATCTAAAACATATTGCATTTCCGCTAAATTTAAATAGTCATTCGCTTTAATTGAAGCTTTACAACTCATCGTAGCGATGGCATGTGTACGAATCTTAGCCACATCCATTTTATCTTCATGTAACGCTTGTTCTAATAATTCATCAATATAAGTTTTTTCATCCGCTTCTTTAAGCCAAGAAGGCACTTGCACCACTTTATAAGCATGTAAACCAAAGCCTTCAAATTCTAAACCAATACTGGATAAAAGTGCTTTTTTCTCATCGGTAAAAAGCGCATCATCGCTTAAAGAAAGTTGAATCACTTGGGGAACAAGCGGTTCATGCACTTCTAATTTAGACATAAAAATCTTTTGAAACTTTTCATAATTAATGCGCTCATAAGCCGCGTGTTGATCCACTAAATAGAAACCACCTTCATCATCTTCGGCAATGATATAGGTGCGGTGCATCTGCGCTAAAGCGCGTAAATGGGGACGAGGTTCTTTGGTTCCTTCTTTCGTTTCAAAAATTTCTTCTTTGTTTTCTACAGGTTTTTCTTCTTTAAAAACAAAAATATCGGGTTCTTTTCTTTCTTCATAAGAAAAAGTAGGGGTTGAAGTAGGTTCTAAAGAAGGTATTTCTTTTTCATCTTCTTTTAAGAAAAAGAGTTGTTCGGCCTTCTTTTCTTCTTTTTCGACAGGTTCTTCTTCCACGATCAATTTTTTAGGAAGTGCCGCATCATGTAATTTACTTTCTTTACGTAACGCAAGCGGAATTTTTTCTAACAAGGCTAAACGAAGTTCTTCTTCTTTAGAAAAACGTACTTCTTTTTTAGATGGATGGACGTTAACGTCAACTAAAGCGCAATCAATCTCTAAAGAAAGAATCACAAAAGGATAACGGGTTGGCGGAATGAAATCATGATAAGAATCATTAATCGCATTTTGCACTTTCGGCATATACACGTTTCTTCCGTTTAATAATGTAATCATGTAGTAGCGGCTCGATTTGGCTAATTCTGGTTCTCCTAAATAACCCTGCACACTAAAATCGTTATGCGTAAAGGAGAAAGGAATCATATGCTTAGCGACTTCAAAACCATAGATTTGGGCAATGGTTTCTAAAAGTTCTCCTCTGCCATTGGTGTGAAATTGCTCTCTATCATCAATAAAGAAACGGAAAGCAATGGAAGGATGCGCTAAAGCGATACGGGTCATCACTTCTAAGCTATTGGCATTTTCAGTATAATCTTTCTTTAAATATTTTAAACGCGCTGGGGTGTTATAAAATAATTCTTCAACTTCAATTTGTGTACCTTTTCTTAAAGGGGCATCTTCGACGACTTGCTGACCATCTTCAATAGTGATTTTTGTTCCTACTCCACTTCCACTTGAAGTCGTTAAAGTTAAACGACTAACGGAAGCGATAGATGGTAAAGCTTCACCTCTAAAGCCTAAGGTTTTAATGCGGAATAAATCAAAAGCGGAATGAATTTTACTTGTAGCATGGCGCTTAAACGCTAGTATTGCGTCTTCTCTATCCATACCTTCACCATCATCTTCAACGTAAATTAACGTTCTTCCTGCGTCTTTTAAAGAGACAGTAATTCGAGTAGCTCCAGCATCAATACTATTTTCAACGAGTTCTTTAATGACACTACTCGGGCGTTCTACGACTTCTCCAGCCGCAATCATGTTGGCTAATGAGGTGTCTAATACTTGTATTTTACTCATGATGATCACCTACTTCATTTTCTTCTTTAAATCATATAAGAAGTTTAAAGCTTCTAATGGAGTCATTGCTAAAGGATCAATATGACGAACTTCTTGAATCCATGCTTCTTCTTTTTCTTCCCTTGGTTTTAAGACTTGTTCCGATTTAGGAATTTCTCTTGTTTCTAATACTTCTAAAATTTCTTTTGCTCTTTCTAAAAGTAAATCGGGAAGATGCGCTAATCGAGCGACATTAATACCATAAGATTTATTCATCGCACCATCTTTCACTTGATATAAGAAAGTGACGTGGTCTTGGTCTTCAGAAACACAGACATGTACATTTCGTAATAATGGGATTTCTTGTTCTAAAGATGTTAGTTCGTGATAGTGGGTAGAAAACATGGTTTTGGCATGAATTCTAGAGGTAATATATTCAATCATCGCTTGCGCTAACGCCATACCATCAAAGGTTGCGGTACCTCGACCAATTTCATCAAAAATCAATAAAGAGTTTTCGGTCGCGTGACGTAAGGCGTGATTCGCTTCACTCATTTCAACCATGAAGGTGGATTGACCTGAAACTAAGTCATCCGAAGCACCAATACGGGTAAAGATTTGATCAAAGACCATCAAATCCGCTTTTTTAGCGGGAACATAACATCCAATTTGTGCCATAATCACGATTAACGCTAATTCACGCATATAAGTCGATTTACCACCCATATTCGGACCAGTAATTAATAAAACATCGTTACTAGAAGGAAGGTTTACATCGTTTGCGACGAAACAATCTTTTTTCATGACTTTTTCAATTACCGGATGTCTACCTTTTTCAATATCCACTAGGCGCTCTTGATTAAAGGTGGGTAAAACATAACCCGCTCCAGCACTGACTTCTGCTAAAGAAACAAGAACATCGACTTTAGCGATTTGATTCGCTAAGTTTTGAATCTTTCGCGTGACATTTTGAATGACTTTTCTTAATTCTAAGAATAAGTCATATTCTAATTTCATTCTCTTTTCATCCGCATTTAAAATTAACGCTTCTTTTTCTTTTAATTCCTGGGTAATAAAACGTTCCCCATTAATGGTGGTTTGTTTTCTTTCATACCCCCAATCGTCTTGAATTAAATCTTTCGCGCCTTTAGAGACTTCAATATAATAACCAAAGACACGGTTATAGCCAACTTTTAAGGTACGTATACCCGTTCTTTCTCTTTCTTTTGCTTCTAATTCCGCCACCCAGGATTTTCCACCATGCGATAATTCGATGAGTTCATCTAATTCTGCGTTGTAGCCAGGTAAGAAAATGCCACCTTCTTTAATGGTAATCGGTGCATCTTCACGAATCGCTTTTTCAATTAAAGATGCGATATCTTCTAAAGCATCCATGGAGGAAGCGATTTTCTTTAAATTCTCATTTTCAAATTCGTTTAAAATATCTTTTAAAACCGGGACCGCTTTTAAAGAAGTTTTTAATTGAAGTAAATCACGGCCATTTGCGTTACCAAAGCTAATACGGGCGATTAAACGCTCTAAATCATACACTGCATCTAACGCACGAATGAGTTCTTCACGTTTCATAAAGTGTTCGATTAAAGAAGTGACCATAGATTGACGGGATAAAATTTCTTCTAAGTCACTCGATGGTTTTTGAATCCAGTGTTTTAATAAACGACCACCCATAGCGGTTTTAGTATGATCTAATAACCAATATAAAGAACCATATTTTTCTTCACTACGAATGGTTCTTACTAATTCCAAATTTAAGCGAGAAAAAGAATCGATTTGTAACGTGCGATACGATTTAATGACATGCACTTGTTGAAAATAATCGAGTTCTCTTTTTTGCGTTCTCCGTAAATAATGAAGTAAACGTACGACCGCTTTCATTTGATATAAATCTTGGACTTCACTTAATAAGTCTTCAAATTCTAATTCAATTTGATCATCATCTTCATAGGATACTAAAATTTTTCTTTTGTTAGTGATTTCTTCTAAAGTTTCTTTTGAGAAATTAGAACTGACGACAATTTCTCTTGTTAATAAATTATCTAATTCACTAATTAAAGAAGTCCAGTCGTGCTCGACGTTCATGACGTTGGTTTCGCCTGTTGATAAATCGGCATAAGCAATTACATAATTTAAGTCCGTTTCATCAACGGCGACAATATAGTTATTATCCGAATCCGCTAAATTCATATTCGCACCCGGCGTAATAATTTGAACAACGTCTCTTTCCACAATACCTTTTGCTAAAGCAGGATCTTCTAGTTGTTCTACAATACCGACTTTATAGCCTCTTTGAATTAATTTAGAAATATAGGATTGAATGGCGTGATGAGGAACACCACACATCGGAACTTTTTCTTCAGCACCCGCATTTTTTCCCGTTAACGCTAACTGAAGTTCACGGCTAGCAATTTTTGCATCATCAAAAAACAATTCATAAAAGTCGCCTAAGCGGAAAAGAATTAAAGTATCCGGATGTTTCTCTTTAATACTTAAATATTGCATCATCATTGGCGTGTATTTTGGCTTGGTCATGAAATCACCTCAAACTAAAACATATATGTACATATATGATATCATAGTTTTTAATGATTTTATAGAGAAGATAAAATAAAAATTTTCTTTTACTTTTTTTCTTTATTTGCTTGTTTTTTTCATAACACTACTACCATTTTCATTTCATTAGCAAAACATTCAAAACGAAACTATAAACTAAAAAAAGCACCGCAGAAACGGTACTTTTTATGAAACTCCTTATTTTTTCTCTTCTAAATAATGAGGATTCACATTCATAATAATTTCTTCATCTAAATCACTATCATCAACGTCATCTTCTTTACAGTCTACGGTTACAATTGCGTCAGAGAATGCATCGATGATATAGGCACTTTCAATTTGAATTTCGACCGTTTTTTCATCCACTAAAGACATGGATATCGCAGTAGGATATTTAACGACGTGTACGTGAATCCACGTTTCATTTCCTACCGTTTTTAGCTTTCTCCACGACATTTGGCATTGTCCAAAAAAAGGAATCGTTTCATTATACACATTGGTCTTTTGGTCGTGATCGGTCGCGTACCAAAGTTGCACATCAAATTGACCTTTAATCACCACATTCCTTTTACTCTCTTCGGTATCAAATTGATGATTAATAATCCAGCAGCCTAATGTTTTACTTGCCGCTTCTGGTAAAGTTATTTTTTGCATTTCTAACCCATTATATTTTCCTTTACCAATCATCGTTTTCACAATAATTTCTCGAAACAAAAAAATCACCTCATTTCAATATATGAAACAAGGTGACTTTGTATCACTTTTCTAAAATGTTCTTCATCTGCATTAATAAATCGTAGAGTTCTTCTTTTACGATATAGAAATTTTGCACTAACGGATGATTTTCATATTGGCTTTTAAGCGATAAATATCGTTCTTTCATCGCGCGATGTTTTTCTTCATCGTTAATAGAAAGCGTGAGTTGTCTTTTCGTAAAATTAATCTCTTTTTCTAATTCCTGAAGCGCCTCATTATTTTGAATAGCCGCTTTTAAAGCAAAATAAGTTTCGACTTCTTTTTGGCTATAAAGCGAATCTTTTACTTCTTTTAATGCATCTTCAAAACTTTTCATTGCATTAATTCTCCTAACATGGAATATAAATGCGATTCGATAATTTTCACTTTAACGATTTTACCAACTAAAGATAAATCACCTTTAAAGTGAACGAGTTTATTGGTATCGGTATAGCCGGATAAGACATCTTTATTGCGCTTAGAAACACCATCGACTAAAACTTCATATACTTTTCCTACCATGGCTTCCGCTTTTTTGGTGGCTTCTTCTTCTACCGCTTTTACTAAACGATCAAAGCGGTTATGTTTCTCTTGATCAGTAACATTATCTTCCATTTTCGCAGCGGGTGTTCCCACACGAGGAGAATAAATAAAAGTAAAGGCACTATCATATTGAACGGCATGCACCATTTTTAATGTATCTAAGAATTGCTCTTCTGTTTCATTTGGGAAACCAACAATAATATCGGTCGAAAGCGCTAAATTAGGAATGGCTTTTTTCATTTTCTCCACGAGTTCTAAATATTGCTTGGACGTATATCTTCTACCCATTCTTTGTAAGATTTCATCATTACCCGATTGAACCGGTAAATGAATCGCGGGCATGATGTTTGGATATTTGGCAATCACTTGAATCATTTCATCACTAAAATCCCAAGGATGAGAAGTGGTAAAACGAATCCGTGGTACTCCCATTAATGCCGCCTTTTCTAAAAGCGTGCTAAACGATACACCATCGGGTAAATCTTTCCCATATGCGTTAACGTTTTGACCTAAATATGTAATCTCTTGATATCCTTTTTTAATTAAATCTTCGGTTTCTAAAAGAATATCTTCTAAGGTACGGCTTCTTTGTTTTCCTCTGGTATAAGGAACAATGCAGTACGTACAAAATTTATCACAACCATACATAATATTCACAAAAGCTTTTTTACTATCTAAACGTGTGGAAGGAAGATTTTCAATGACTTCTCCACTTTTCGATTCGACCGCAATCACTCGCTTTTGTTCACGATATACTTCTTCTAAAAGGGAAAGTAAATCTTGAATATTGTGGGTACCAAAAAGCAAATCAACATAGCGATAAGAAGTTTCAATTTTATCGACGATATGGGCTTCTTGAATCATACATCCACAACAAGCAATAATCATGTCTTTCTTTTGATTCTTTAAACCTTTTAATTGTCCGATTTCACCATAGACTTTTTCTTCGGCGTTTTCTCTAACCGCACAGGTATTTAAAATAACGATATCTGCGTCTTTTGGAGTTTCGGCTTTACTAAACCCCGCCATTTCTAACATACCCGCCATAATTTCTTCATCACGGACATTCGCTTGGCAACCATAGGTACGAATATAATATTTTCGTCCTTGGGCCTTTTCTTTCATAAAAGTCGTAATAACGAAATCGTTTCTTTGAATAACTGTTGCTTCTTGTTTATTTCTCTTTCTTGCTTCTTGAAGAGATGGTTTGCTTTTGATGATACAACCTTTCATGACTTCTTACCTTCCTTTTTTCTACGTTACATATTTCTTTTTTCTACTTTTAAACGGATAGCGGTTTTCATTTCATTTTCAATTTTCACTTCTTGAAAGGATGGCGTGACGATTAAATCAATACCTGATGGCGCTAAAAAGCCACGTGCAATGGTAATCGCTTTTACCGATTGATTTAAAGCCCCCGCTCCTACTGTTTGCACTTCAATGGAATCTTGTTCTCTAAGAATGTTCGCAATCGATCCCGCTACTGCGTTGACATTTGAATCTTTTCTAACCTTCATCGTTTGAATCATATTTTTACCCTCTAAAAAAATCTATGAGGGGAAGTAGTTAAATATGTTCATCAACGATAGAAATTGATTTTATCGAGTTCGTGGTGCCAAGTTCTTCATTCACATCTAAAACGACGGCGGATAAAATAGCACCTTTTTCTTTTTCTACATCATAACGTAACATGGTATCATGCCACGCTCTTTCTATCATGATATCGCGGCTTGCGCCTAAAATTCCATGATAGGGACCACACATACCCACATCGCACATCATAGCGGTACCATTTTTGAGTACTCTTTCATCATGGGTTTGAACATGGGTATGCGTTCCTAATACCGCTGTTACTTTTCCATCAAACGCCCACGCTAAAGCTTGTTTTTCAGAAGTGGCTTCGGCATGGAAATCAACGATATGAATTTCGGTCTTTTCTTCATTTTCAATAATCTCATTTAAGGCATCAAAAGGATTTTTCACTTCTTCTTGCATGAATACGCGACCTAATAAGTTAGTGACACGAATACGGATATCATTCACTTCATAAACCGCGGTTCCCACACCAGGAAATTCTTTTAAAATGTTATAAGGACGAATTAAACAATCCGCGCCTTCAATATAATCTTGAATCTCATTTTTAGAAGCGTAGTGATTGCCTAAAGTAATCACATCAATTCCCATTTTTAATAATTGTTCATAGTGATGTTCAATTAAACCCTTCCCATGCGTAGCGTTTTCCCCATTAGCGATAACAAAATCAATTTGATATTTTTTAATTAAGTCCGGAAGATATTTTCCCACGATTTGTCTTCCACTTTTTCCAACAATATCACCAATGAATAGTATTTTCATTCTATCTTCCTCCTTCGTTAAGAATAAATAAATAGGACCAAGTGGCCCTATTTATCTTTTATTTTGCTAATTCAACTGCGCGCATTTCGCGAATCACAGAAACTTTAATTTGACCTGGATACGTCATTTCACTTTCAATTCTTTCACGAATTTCACGAGCGAGTTTATAAGCGGCTAAGTCATCAATCTTTTCAGGGACAACCATGATACGAACTTCACGTCCGGATTGCATGGCGAAGCATTGACTGACGCCTTCATAAGATTTACAAATCGTTTCAAGTTGTTCGATTCTTTGTACGTAATTTTCTAAAGTTTCACTTCTTGCTCCTGGACGAGCCGCAGATAATGTATCAGCAGCAGCGACTAAGGTAGAGATAATGAATTTAGCCGGTACGTCACCATGGTGCGATTCAATGGCGTTAATAACGACTTCAGGTTCACCATACTTTTTCGCTAAACGAACACCGATTTCCACGTGGCTACCATCTAATTCAAAGTCAGCGGCTTTACCAATATCATGGAGAAGTCCTGCTCTTTTAGCTAAGTTTTGATCTAAGCCTAATTCCGCTGCCATGATGCCACAAAGGTAAGCAACTTCAATGGAGTGGTCTAAGGCGTTTTGACCATAACTCGTACGGTATTTTAAGCGACCTACATAATCTAATAATTCTTTGTTAATACGTGGAAGTCCTAATTTGAAGGCGACTTCTTGTCCGGTCTTACGAACGGATTCTTGGACTTCAAGTTTGGCCTTTTCTACGACTTCTTCAATACGTCCTGGTTGAATTCTTCCGTCTTTAATTAAAGCTTCTAAAGCGCGACGAGCAGTTTCTCTACGGATAGGATCAAAGCAGGAAATCGTAATGACTTCTGGGGTATCATCAATAATTAAATCGACACCTAAAAGTTGTTCTAAGGAACGAATATTACGTCCTTCACGTCCAATAATTCTACCCTTCATTTCATCGCTTGGAAGAGCGACGACAGAAACGGTTCTTTCGGTAGTGACTTCTTGAGAATATTTAGAAATCGCTAAGGAAAGAATTTCTCTTGCCGCTTGATCCGCATTATCTTTTGCTTCTTCTTCTTTGTTTTTAATATAGGCGGCTAATTCACGAGAAATTTTACTTTCCACCCGTTTGAAGATTTCTTCTTTTGCTTCTCCTACGGACATATTAGAAACTTTTTCTAATTCGGAAATAATGGAATCAATCTTTTCTTGTAATTGTTTTTCTTTAGCATCTAATTCTTTCATTCTCTTTGCTAAAGCATCATTCTTTTCTTCTAAGGATGTTTCTTTGGCTAAAAGAGCGATGTCACGACGATCGATACCTTGTTCTCTTTGTAAGAGTTTGTTTTCTTGTGCGGCTAAATCAGCTTTCTTTTCTTTGATTTCTTTTTCCGCATCCATCTTAATTTCATAGGCATTTTGTTTTGCATCTAATTGTGCGGTTTTAATTAAATGATCCGCTTTTGATTCTGCATCTTTAATAATCTTATCACCCTTCTTTAATGAAGATTTCACTTTAAAGAATGGAATGAGTAAGGTTCCGGCAATGCCTAACGCTAAGGCAATTACCATACATAAAATAGCCACCCATGTTGCCATGGTGCTTGATTGTAAAATAATCATTGTTTTCTCCTTTCTTGACACGCGATTATTTATCGTTAAAAAAGCGACTTATAAAAAGTCGTACTCCGCCCAAAAGACGGCACTACGATAGCATAAAACTGCCATAGTTTCCCTGTAGGTATATATTCTTTTGCTCCAAATTTTATTATTATAGGTTTTCACCTGAAATGGATTTTTGAAATCTATGATACAAGGTTGTGTTCCTCACACATTGTTATTATAGCAAAAAGTCTTACTTTATAAAAGTAAAAATGATTATTTTTTGTTCTATTTCCAAAGAAAAACTAGACCCTTAAACATAAGAGCCTAGTCTTTAATTTTTTGATTATTTATGATGAGATACAAACAATTCGCCCGTTTGGTAAGGATAAGCCTCACAGAAACTAAATATTTTCTCATTTTCATCAAATGAAGTGCCATAATCTTCAATATGTAAATTCACTTTAACATCAATAGAAACAACGATAGAAATTTTCATATTCATACTTGCCGTTGAAAGATGTTCTTCTCCCTCTGTCGTCGTATGAGTAATAGCGATATTAGTAGAAGTAATTTTATCATTTCCAGTAATTGAAGACATATTCAAATCAAAATTAAATTGCTTTTCACTTTCTTGATAAGACATATCATTGATTACTTCGTCAAATTTCATTTCTTCTATAGGTGGCATTGTCATGGAATCTTTAATCGCCGAAGAAATACTATCTTTCATTCCCATTACATTATCAAATAAATAAGAGAAAATATTATTCATAAATTCTTCGGTTGTGACTTTAATTTCTTTTTGATAAAGTTCGGCTTTAGAAATTGTGAATTTTACCGTTTCTTCGCGGTAGATATAAGCAAACCCATCATGAATATAGATTTGAGCGTTACGCCCACTACTACTCTTGTTATAAGAAAGTAACGTAGTGTTATTGGCTCTCATGCCTGCTGGTAAAGTATTGACTAAAGCGATAACGGGAATATCTTCAAAGTTAATCATAAGACTCACATCTCCATTGTCATTGAGAATATAACAATCAAGTGGGATAATTAAGTTTTCTGCCAATACTTTAATTTCGGCATTCCCTTTTAAGTGATAGTACTTTTGATGCATTGTATTAATACCTAAGCGCA
>OIZA01000462.1_pt1 | contig 21123 bp, 14 predicted proteins | sample 1588381 | NCBI WGS metagenome assembly OIZA01 (sample SAMN03283277) | human gut metagenome | biome: human-associated habitat; material: feces | host: Homo sapiens | place: Peru | collected 2012 | reverse complement strand
GAGGTTAAATCCGGCGACGTTGTTGTTATCCGCTATGAAGGTCCGAAGGGCGGTCCCGGCATGCGCGAAATGCTGAACCCGACCTCCGTGCTCGCCGGCATGGGCCATGACAAGGACGTTGCTCTGCTGACCGACGGCCGCTTCAGCGGTGCTACCCGCGGCGCCTGCATCGGCCACATCTCTCCGGAAGCACGCGAGGGCGGCAACATCGCTCTGATTGAAAACGGCGATATCATCGAAATCGATATTCCGAACCGCACGCTGAACGTTCGCCTGAGCGACGAAGAGCTGGCTAAACGCCGCGAAAACTGGGTTTGCCCGCCGCCGAAGGTTAAAACCGGCTATCTGGCACGCTATGCAGCACTCGTTACCTCTGCTGCTACCGGCGCTGTACTCAAGGTTCCCGGACAGGACTAAGAGCACGCAAGCGTAACGATAAGCTTATAACGATGTAAACATAAGGAGTATTGAGCTTCACTAAGAGGCTCAATACTCCTTTTTCGTTAAGAGCCAAGGTTCTACCCTTAGCTCTAAATTAAACAATATTATTTTTTCTTGCAAGCCGCTTCAAGGCATTTTTATCTCGAAGCCGCCTGCCAAAATAAAGTTGCGCAGTAATTTGTCAGCCTTTTGCATAACTTTCGGCGGAATAAGCTTGGTGTTTTCCAGCTTTTCAAAATAAGCTTTCGCCTTCTGCTTATCAATCGTATTCTTCAACGCATCAAAACGCCCATATTCATTCAAATTGCTTGCTGTAACAGCCAGTTTCATAAAAGCGCGCAGCCTGTCTTCGTCGACCCCCAAAGCCATCGCCAGACGATGCAGCTGCGTATCTTTTGCATTCGCCATATATTCTGTAATGTAGTCGCGTATCGTCTTGTCCGCCTGCGGCACAACATCACCACGCTGAATATCGTTCAAGAAAATTTTCGCGTACTTCTGCTCCTCCTGCGATAATGTGGCAAAAGTTTTATGCAGTTCTTCTTCTGCCTTACGCAAATCTGCTGCCTTCACATTGTTCAAGCGCATCAGTTTGAGATACTTAGTAAACTTGGAGTTCATATAATCTGTATCAATTTTATCTGTATTGATTTCTGTAATATAACTCTGCAAATCATACGGTATCGCATCTCCACCAGCTCCCCCACCTTGGGGAATCTCTTTGTAACGCTGTACAAGTATCAGATAAGTTTTTTCGTCCAGCTCTACATGATAAACTTCTTCTTTTCCTGTTTTCTCATTCATCATCTTATACACAAGCTGTTGCCAGTGAAAGCCTTGCACCTTCGCCGCTTCCAGATACGCATTGAACTCATTAAACAGTTGGGCAAATTTTGCTGTCTCCTCTGCACTACCGGGAAGCCTGCTAAAATCTGGAATCCCTGCTCCGTCGAAAACGTCTTTAATCTGCTTATAGAAATAATTCATACGTTCAATATTTTTCGGCAGTTTTTGCGCGAACAAACCAAAATCTCTATCGCCTGAATACAGCTTCACCGCATTAGCAATATTACGCTCCATCGTATTCGGACGACGATAATAGCGAATCGTGCCAAAAGGCTTATCAGGTCCAAACAAGCGATTCGTACGAGAAAAGGCCTGAATCAGATTTTCGTATTCCAGCATTTTGTCCAGATACAGCGTATTAATCCACTTCGAGTCGAAGCCTGTGAGCATCTGGTCAACGACTATTAACAAGTCTATTTGCTTTTCCGGCGTTTGTTCAAGACCATTATACGGCTTTTTGTGTGCCAGGCGGTTGGCAATATCTTTCTTCATCTTCGCAAACAGCGGCAAAGTAAAATCCTGCCCGTACTGCCTGTTATAATCCTCGATAATCTCGACCAGTCCAGCTTCTTTAAACTGCGCTTTATTCGCACCATTATTGTCGATACTCGGGTCAAAAAGTGCCGTAACCTTCAGTCCCAGCTGCTGCGCAGCTGCATGGCCCTTGAACAAACGATAATAGGTAATCGCTTCAGGAATACTGCTCGTAGCAAAAATTGCGTGAAATTTGCTATTCTGGCTCAATGTTGCCCAATTGTCAACGATGTCCTGCACCACGCTTTCCTGATGCTCGACACGATTATATTGCGAGTTCGGCAAATAGTCTTCGATACCTTTGTGATAAACTCCCTGCGCATCGCGTGCGCCTGCCATGGGCACTACCAGCATATAATCGTAAAACGTTTTTTGTTTTTCAGGATCGGCAATTGCTTCCTGCTCCGTGGCAGCGTGAACAACGTCCAAAGCCACTGCTTTGCGCACATCGCGCTCCTTATAAGTTGCGACCTTATAAGGGTCGAAGCCCAGCACGTTGCCATCACGGATACCGTCGGCAATGCTGTAACGATGCAGCTCGCTGCCAAAAACATCTGCCGTCGTGTTCATCTTCTTTTGGTTTTCATTTTGAATCGGCGTACCGGAAAACCCGAAGAACAATGCTTTGGGGAACGTCTGCTTGATGGTTTGCAGCATGTCGCCAAACGTTGAACGATGACACTCGTCCACAATGAAAACTAGATGTTTCTTGTTAATCAGGCTAATATCCGCCTGCTTCAAAGCTCCCTGCGCATCGTCTTTGATATTGCTCATCTTTTGGATTGAGGTAACTATCAATGTATCACTCGGATTATCGCTTTTCAGCTTATCAAGCAGCACGTTTGTATTCTCCGTAGCCTGCACGTCCTGACTGTCTTCGGCAAAACCACGATATTCTTTCAGGCTCTGCGTTCCCAGCTCGATTCTGTCCATTAAGAAAACTACCTTATCAGCGTCTCGCGACATGGCAATAAGCTGCGCCGATTTAAAAGAAGTCATCGTCTTGCCGCTGCCCGTCGTGTGCCAGATGTGCCCGCCCAATTGGTTTTTGTTTTCCCACTTCGTCCGCGCCACCTTGTCACTAATGGCATTCGCCGCATAATATTGATAGCTGCGCATGACCTTCAACACGCCGTCGCCGCCATCTGCCACTGTATAAAAACCGATGAGCTGATGCGCCATCGGGATAGAAAGCAAAGTTGAAGCAATGCGTTTCCAGTCATTGATAGGCACATTGTCAAAATCAGCCCAATGGAAATAAAAATCAGGATTAAACTTGTCTTCTGGTCCGGGATTGGCAAAGTATACTGTTTCTTCCGGATTCATCGCCACAAAAATCTGTACCAGCGCAAACAAACCCGTGAAAACGCCTTCATGTGCGTATTTCTCAATCTGGTTATAAGCTTGGCTCATAGGCACGCCGCTGCGCTTCAATTCAATATGAATCACAGGCATGCCATTAATTAAAAGCAGCATGTCGCCACGACGGTCATTGAGAATTTTGGACTTCGCAGAAAAGCGCGGCTGGCGCACAATCTGGTAACGGCTCTGCCCCGCAGCAATTTCCATGCGGTCATAAATTTTCAAAGAAACTTCTTTGCCGTAATGCTCTTTGTCGTCTTTATTATCGCGCTTAACCATAACATTATAGCCATTAATAAAAGCATTGAGCTTCAGCGGCGTCTTTAGTTCGCTAATCTGCTCGATAAGCTGCTGCATCTCGCCTTCCGTCAGCGGACAGCCATTCAGACGGTCTTTGCCACGGTTATTTTCAAAGAGAATATCTGCCCAGTTTTGTATGAGCTGTTGTTCGGTATAATTATACAAAATCTGTTTTTCCCAGCCGTGCTCCGTGAGCAAAGCGGCTAAAGCAGTTTCAAAATCGCTTTCCTTTGTAAACATTGCAACCCAACCTTCCTGCAATTTACGAATTTAGCTTTTACACGTCAAAGTAAATAGATTATAGCTTCTCACGCACCATCATTAAAGAATATCCCAACAGATTTTTTCCTTTCCACTTATTTCTGTCAAACCTGTCAGGGTCTTTCATGGACAGTCCAATACCCCAAATTCTGTCTTTTACGGCACATTCTGCAAGGACAGCCTGTTCTGTGCTTTTCAGCAGTGTCTTTAGCTCTTCGTTCTGAGAAAATTTAGCATAAAGTCCCTCAAAAATTACTATTTGACGGATTCCGTTCCAGTAGCTTTCATCATAGCCAGATACGCAGCGGCCTAGTTCTTTTATAGCAGCAACAGCTTCGGTATGAAGTATCTTGTCAGCAATAGCTTCATCACCAAAATAAACCGCCTTTTGGTACATCATATACTGCTCCATAGAGGTAAAATACACTTCTTTATACGTAAATCCGGCAGCATACCAGTTGCTTAGGTAGCCGTTTTCTTCATCTGGGTTGTGAAAACAAATAATCTGCATTATATTTTACCTACCTTTTGTACAGCAAGGTCAAGTTCTAAGTCGTGAAGTCCGTAATAAGCCTTTTTCAAAAAATCAAGTGGTACTTTTTTGATTACCTCAGAGCTAGGAATATTGTAATACCATTGATAGTAGGCATAAAATTCACCAATCCAGTCGGGCATAAATCCATCAAGAGCCTTGCCAGATTCCGGCACATACTGTTCAGTTCGGCAAAAATATTCCCACAGTTCTTTGGCAGACATTGTATTGACGTAGGCTTTGGCTTCGTCAATGCTTTTTCTTGTTTTACTTGCCATATAAGCACTTATAAAGGCCTCCGTATCCTTGTTAGGGAATGCCTGGGCAACAAAATCAAAGAGCTTGCCTTGGTTTTCTACTACATCATTCAAATAATCTTCTGGATAAGCCCTCATTGCCTTCACCTCTCAAACAACGTGCTGAACACATTGGTTACTTTGTTTCTGTCAGAATCGACAAGATTACGCATATTTTTTCTGGCACTTATATCACGCCGATTATATTTATTATTGAATTCAGCATAATCAACGGCAAGCAGACCGTCAGGACACTCACGAAGCTTTGAATATGCCAGTTCAGACTTAATGCAGTACTGAATGCCTAGACCACCTAAAGACAGAAGTTCTTCCAAAATATCCATATCAATGTTATCACGGACAAATTCTTTTGCGATATAAAAGTAGGAAGCATTGGCTCTCCAGCCTTTAATGACATCATATTCAGATGTGTCAATACCGTATTTTTCTATAAATTTGCCAGCAAGCATACGGTAACGCTTAGAATCAGCAGCATCTCTGTGTTTCATCAGCTCTGCCAGCCAAGCAAGCACATTGTGTTCCTGAAAATCTAAAATTTTTAGTCCGTCAGTATCAAGCTCATACTTGTGTACCCAGCCATTGGTATCATTAGGAACGCAGACTGCCCATTCTTTAGCAAGCTCAGGGTTCTCGGTCAGATAAAAGCCTTTCCCGTAGTCGTGCTTTTCATCTCCAAGTCCAAAAGTAGGGGTCACACCTTTATTAGAGGTGCCGTGAAATAAAATTATTTTGCTCATTTACGCCATCCTCCTTATACAAACATTTTCTCAAGACAAGATTTTTTGATGTTTTGCAGCTTTTCCAGCTTACGCTGATGAAGGGTAATGAGGTTATCTAATTGTTGAAAATATGCACCAATTATCTCCTGTTCTTCAAAGTCAGGAACATCAACAACAAATTCCTGCATATCAGAAGCAAGAATGTGTTTGATTGTATTACCTGTTGTAATGCCTTCTATTTTTTTCTTGGCTTTGTTCGTTTGATACTGATAATTTAAAAAATATTGGTTCACTTTTTCTTTTGGGTTTCTGAACATTATCAAGGCATGTGCTGCTGAATTGTCCAATTCTTCAGGGATTACAGCAGCATGTCCAACATGACCTGACTGAACCATAACCATATCACCAGTATGTAACCACTTATCTTTTTGCTTTTCATAAAACTCATCATTTATGAAAATTTCAGAGTTTCTATTTATCTGTCCATCTTTAATATTATTGGATTCTAAATAAAAATGCCCATCTTCGACATAATATGGCGTAGCTGTTCCAACAAAAGCATTTCCTATGTTTTGATAGATACCAGATAACTTACGCTGTTCCCAATCGTCCGTAAATCCTTTGAACCGAATCGCAGGAGTTTTTGCACCATCTTGGGGAAACATTTTTTCGAGCATTGCTTTCTTGATATTCACGAGTTTATCATACTTACGCTGATGAAGGGTAATGAGGCGGTCGAGTGTTTTCAATAAAACTCCAACTTTTTCTTGTTCTTCAATTACAGGAAGCGGTATAGGCATCTGAAAAAACAATTCATCTTTAATTGAAAATCTATCTGCCCTCGCACCAGAATCACCATTAAATCGCATAAAACCATGCCACTGCTTACCTTTAAAAAACCATTCAAGATACAAATTGCTTATATTTTTTGTTCTAAATACAGTATAAAGAGGTGACATTACACCAGTTCTACCTAATTTATTCCTATTAATCGGTCCAACTGGTGCCGTAACTGAAATTCTAGGGTTATATACAAAATCATCATTACAAATAATATAATAACCATTTATCTTATCAGCTTTTGCTACATCATGGTCAAAAAAATCTCTTTGACTAATAACTCCAAATTCAGCAGAATTAGTAAATGTCTCATTATATTTCATATCAGTATTTTTTTCAGTTAGTTTTTCCGCTATCTCCCCCAGCTTACGCTGTTCCCAATCGTCCGTGAATCCTTTAAACCTAATCGCAGGCTTTTTTGCATACTCAGGCATAATTATTCACCCCCTAAGAGCTTTTGCAGCTCCTGCAAGCCCTGCATATCGAACTCGCTGCCCGTAAGTTCGTCCAACATCTTCGCCAAATCTCTTTCCGTCGCTGTGATTTCCTGCTCCACGTCGTCCAAAGTTGTCGCATATTTTTCTTGCAGCTTAGAAAGTTTGCCTGCAAAATCGTCCACAATAGTCTGCGGAATGACGTTGATGCTCGCCACAAGCTGCTTAATCCATTTTTCATGCAGCAGGCTGTGCACCTCGTCGTCAGTCAAAGCTTCGATGGCAGCCTTCGTGTGCAGTTCCAGTTCTGCCGCCTGCGTTTTCAGCTGCTTCTTCAACTCTTTCTCTTCGCTTGCCAGTTTGTCGTACTTTTTGAGGACAGCAAGAACTTCTGCATCGACCTCTTTTGCCTTCAACGCTTTTTTCACTTCTTTGGGCACAAAGCCGTCCTTGCCTTCATTGATGAAGTCCTGTTCCTTGTCGTCCTCGCCCAATTCTTCCAAAAGGCTCTCGTACTCGCCGCCGATTTCACTCAGGCGGCTTTCCATCTGCTTAAGCACGGCGCACTCGGCCTGCAAAAACTGTTCCTGCACCAGAGCAAAGGGCAGCACATGCCCCTGCCAGCCAACCTGCACTTCTACATCTTTGTTGTTTTCTTTTTTGATGACATATTGCGGGTCCACCTGCTTTGCCGCCGCCATTCCTTCCGTCTGCAAAACTTCTATATCAGCGGCAATCTTGCGCCACTCGTCGTCCAGCAATTGATAAGCATAATACTTATCGACCAAAGGCACATTTTCCAGTCGCGCAAAAATCATCTTGCTCAGTTTTTCTTCTTCCTGCGCGATAACAATATTTTCCACGTTGTCCAACAGTTCTCTGTCCAACACGTCGGCAAAATCTTGGAACATCTCTTGGTAACTAGCTGCAAAAGCCTGTACAGAAGCATGGTTCTTGATGGCTGCGGATAAATTGTTTACACTCACCTGATAATAATCTGCATTCACCTTGGCGAACAAAAACTCCTTAAGCTGCGGAAAAGCCTGCCACTGCGCTGCAAACTCCTGCAATTCTTTTTCGGGAATACCGCCAAACATCGACGCATAAATGTCCCAGCTTTCTGCTTTTTCTGCTGCATCAACATAACGGGGAATGTTCAAATTGTAGTCATTAGCACGAATCTCGTCCAACGTAACCAGCCTGCTGAACTTTTCCACTGTTCGACGCGCGTTGACTGTATCCACAATCTTTTTGATATCGCAGGCACGCAGAACATTATTCTTGCCCACTTTCGCAAAACCCTTCGACGCATCAATAATCAGCACATCGCTATTTTTCTTTTTCTGCTTCAGCACCATGATAATCGTCGGAATACCTGTGCCAAAGAAAATATTCGCCGGCAGGCCGATAATCGCATCAATATTGTTGAACTCGAGCAGATTTTTGCGGATTTCTCCTTCTTCGCCGCCGCGGAACAAAACGCCGTGCGGCAAAACAATCGTCATAATTCCGTCCGGCTTCAAATGATATAAATCATGCAGCAGGAAAGCATAATCCGCCTTGCCTTTCGGTGCAAGCCCGAAACGTGCGTAACGCGGGTCGTTCTCCTTGCCCTCGGGCGACCACGCCTGCGAATACGGCGGATTGGAAACAACAGCATCCACATAAAGCGTGCTGTAATTTTCCGGGTGCCCATCCTCAAAATACGGCCAGTCGTCCTCCAAGGTGTCGGCATTGCGCGTCACGATATTATCAGGCAAAATTCCGCGCATCACAAGATTCATACGCGTCAGGTTATAAGTGTTTTCCTTCAATTCCTGCGCGTAATACTTGATATTATTCTTTTTATCCATATGTTTAGCCACAGCTTTGCCAATATTAATCAGCAAAGAACCACTGCCGCTTGTCGGGTCAAAAATCTGAATTTCACTGCGTTCGCGTAAATGCTGCGCCACAATCTCCGACATCAGCAGCGAAACTTCATGCGGTGTATAAAATTCCCCGGCCTTCTTGCCTGCGTTGGCAGCGAAGTTGCTAATCAAATACTCGTAAATAAAGCCCAGCACATCGTAATCCTGCTTGCCGTCCATCGGAATATCGTTGATAAGATAAAGCAGATTGCGAATGGCCTTCGTCCTCGCACCGGACGATTCGCCAAGCTTGCTCAAACCCGTTTGCAGCGTCGCAAAAATATCTTTAAAAACGCTTTTATGCGTCTCGCTGATTAAACGGTCGAACGCGGATAAAGCAAGCGTGACCTGATCCGCTTTGAAGTCGTCGCCTTGCGCAATCCATGTAGAAAATAAATTTTCATAAGCGATGAAATAACCAATATTTTTCTGGACGTCTTCGACTGTTTCGCTGTCCTCTTCCGTCACCTGCGGCAAGTATTCGTCAGTCCAGTCATTCGCTTTTAAATATTTCACTTCTTTGTCCGAAAGAAATTTATAGAAAATAAATCCCAAAATATAATCTTTATACTCATTCGCTTCAATTTTAGAACGCATTTTATTCGCCGATTCCCAAATCTTCGCGGCCAGTTGTTGTTTATTCATTGCAATCACTCCATTACAGTGTAAGTTTTTTGACATACTCCCTCCACTTAATACCTACGGTATTTGAAGTGGGGGATTCTAGGATGCAAACGAGCCATGCCATTCCTGCAGGCAGGATATAGGTCTTACTGATTCTCTCCTACTGGATGATGTCCCACCCAGATGTTATTTACTACAGATATTTCAATCCCTCATTAAGGATATTGATTGCAGCATTTCTATCACGCTGATGCACTGCTCCGCAGCTGCATTGCCATTTTCTGATTCGCAAATCTTTCATCTGATGATTTTGCTGACCACAGCATGAGCACAACTGACTTGATGGAAAAAATCTATCTATTTTAATTATAGTTGTCCCTGTCTGATGAGCTACATATTCCAGCTTTTGCAAGAATTCTGCAAATCCAAGATCAGATATTTTTCTGCCATACAGCTTCTGCATACCTTTTAGATTCAAATCCTCCATACATATTACAGCGTATTCTCCGCAGAGCTTATTTGCCAGCTTCCAATGGAAATCATTTCTCTGATTGGCTGTTTTCTTATACAGCCTGCAAAGGTCATTCTTCATGCGGTTCCTGTTGGCTGAACCCTGCTTCTTCTTGGCAAGCCTTCTGTTTGCCTTGGCTATGGTACTGCTGTTACGCTTGAAAAACAAGGGAGATTCTATATCCTGTCCATCAGATGCTGTAAGAAAGGTTTTCAAGCCAAAGTCAAAGCCGACGCTTTTACCTGTTCTGGCTAATACCTTGTTATCATCTTTCTTACAAACGAAATAGATATAGATATCTCCAAGGCTATCTCTCTTGACCGTAACAGTACAGATTTTGCCTTCTATTTCACGGGATTTAAAAAACCAGTATTTCTGCTTTTGTATGATTATGGAATTATCCTGGCCAGTATACTTGTAGCCAGCCTGCTTCAAGGTGAAAGATTTGTATTTACTAATTCTTTTGAAACATGGAGGGGCAGTTTTAATATTATGTTTCAAATTACGAAAAAACAGAGCATACGCCCTGCTTATTCTTTCACTTATGTCCTGAATAGCCTGTGAACCAACCAAATTCCAATGGCTGTATTTAGTAATTTTCTTCAGCTTTGTCAAATGCTTTGACAGGGAGAAGGCCCTCAGGCTTTTCTTGAAAAGTCTGTAATATCGCCGATGCAAGGCTATACAGTGATTGTATATACTTCCAGCAATATTAATCTGTCTGTGCAGTTTCTTGCTTCTTTTTGAACCATAGAGCTTGAATTTATATGTTTTCACTGTATCACCTCCACAGTCTAATTATAGCATACATACCATTTGTTCGCCATTAATTGCTTACGCAAATTCGGTGAACCGCCATTCATCTCCCACCTAAGAGGTAGGAGTCTTCTGGCTAAAAAGATAAAAATATTATACCACGCCAACGGCTTAAAACAAAATCGACTTTCCCAGCCAGCTTTTTGCGGCAGCTAAGAAAGTCGATTTTTTATTACACGTTTTTACTCGTATTATTTTTGCAGCATGCTGCATTTTCACTTCAAGTGCGACCTACTCACCCTTGGCAACGTAGTTCTTTTCCTTCCACCGCTCAAACAGCAGATAAATCAAAGGCACCACCACGAGCGTCAGCAGCGTTGAGGTCGTCAGGCCGCCGATAAGCACTACGCCCATAGACTGACGCAGCTCGGCACCCTCGCCAATACCCAGCGCTATCGGCAGCATACCAAGAATGGTCGACAGCGTAGTCATGAGAATCGGACGCAGACGCAGCGAGCACGCCTCCAGCACAGCCTCACGCAGAGGCAGGCCCTTTTCTCGCTGCTGGTTGGCATAGTCAATCAAGAGAATCGCGTTCTTCGTTACCAGACCAAGCAGCATCGTAAAGCCAATCATGCTCATCATGTTTGCCGTCTGTCCTGCCACCAGCAGGCCCAGGATGGCGCCGATAACCGCAAACGGCAGCGAGGCCATAATTATCAGCGGCTGCGAGAAGCTTTCAAACTGCGCGGCCAGCACCATATAAACAACGACAATAGCTAAGATAACAGCCTTATAAACCTCCTTGAAGGAGCGCGCCATATTATCAGCCTGACCAATCATCTTGTAGTTGTAGCCAGGCGGCAGGTTCAGCTCGCTGATATATTCGCTGCGCACCTTGCTGATTAAATCGCCCGGCGAAATGCCGACCGTGTTGGCATAAACAACAATCTGGCGCTGCTTATCCTCGCGCTCAATGCGCGTCGGACCGCTGCCATAGCTAACGTTCGCAATATCACCCAGACGGATAAACTGACCGCCGACAGACGAGATGCGCAAATTAGCAATATCGTTGATATTCGCACGCTGCTTCTCGTCAAGCTGCAAAATAATATCGTAATTGTTATCGCCAATAGTATAGCTGTTGTTCGTGCTCTTGCCCATCACAGCCATTTCGACAACCTTGCCGACCTCTGTCGCATCAAGGTTCAGCTCGCTGGCCTTCGCATGGTCAAGACGCACAACGATTTCCGGCTGCTCCTCCGAATCCGAAATATCTACGTCCGTTGCACCCGTCGTGTTGCGCAGCATTTCCGCCAGCTGCTGAGCATAGCTCTTGAGCTGCTTGATATCGCTGCCACGCAGCGCCACCTGTACCGGACGGCTATCGCCACGGCCACCGCCCTGGTTGGAAACGACAGTCACCTTCAAGCCTTCGACATTGCCAAAGCGGGCACGCAGCTCGTCCATAATCTGCTGCATACTGCGCTCACGCTCATTGGAAGGCTTAAGGCGCACGTCCAGCGAGCCCTGGTTCGACGGATTGCGTCCGTTGCCGATATTCAGCGCCACAATGCTCACCTCAGGCAAATCGCTGATATATTGCTGCAGCGGTGTCGCCAGCTCCACAGTTTTATGCAGGCTCGTGCCAATCGGCGCCTTCACCGACACGCTGAACTCGCCGGAGTCATACGTCGGCTGAAACTCCGTACCCACGAACGGCAGCAGCAAAAGATTGAGTCCTAAGGAAACAATACCAATCGCCACGACCTTCTTCGGTCTTTCCAGCGCCCAGGCCATCAGACTGTTATACATCTCACGCAGCGACTGAAAGCCTGCCTCGAACTTCTCCAATACAAGCTGCACATATTTGTTGCGCTCCTTCGTCGCCTGCTCCTCGCTCTCCACGCGAATCCAATAAGCGGACACCATCGGCGTCAAGGAAAAGGCCACAATCGTACTGAAGGCTACGGCAAAGGCTACCGTCAAACCAAACTGCTTGAAGAACTGGCCAATCGTCTCACCCATATTGCCAATCGGCACAAACACCGCCATCAGCGACAGCGAGGTCGCCAAAATAGCCAGCGTCAGCTCCTCCGTCGCCTTGCATGCCGCCACAAACGGCGTCTCGCCCATTTCGATATGACGGAAGATATTTTCGATAACTACAATCGCGTCATCTATAAGAATGCCGACCGCCAGACTCAGCGCCATCAGCGACATATTATTCAGCGTAAAATCCATCACTCGCATCATGAAGAACGTGGCAATTATCGAGGTCGGAATACATAAGCCGCCGATAATCGTCGCACGCAGGTTACGCAGGAACAGATAGGTTATCAGCAGCGCCAGAAAGCCACCGAAGATAATCGCATTCCAAACATCTGCAATATTATCACGGATATATTTGGACTGGTCGCGCACCTTCTGCACCGTAATATCCGGCGGCAGGCTGCTCTGCTTCAGCTCCTCCATCCTGCTGTTGACATTATCCGTAACATCAACGGTATTCGTCTTAGACTGCTTGCGCACAAAGGCCAGGACGCAGGGCTCACCGTTGGCGCTGGCAAAGGTGCTCTCGTCCTCCCAGGAATCGAGCACATCGGCTACGTCCGTAATATAAACGGGACGGCCATTGTCGTTCGCTACGACGACCTGCTTCACGTCATCAACAGTATCATACTTGCCAACAGTACGCACAGTGATTTCCATAGCGTCGTTCTTCGCCTTGCCGCCAGGCGTGTTGTAGTTGTTGGCGTTAATCTTATTTTTAATCGTCTGGTAGGAAATGCCATACTCGGCAAGCTTCTCCGGCTTCAGTACAATGCGGATAGCACGCTGGCTGGCGCCAACGACAGTGACCTCCGATACGCCCTCCACCATCTGCAGCTCATCCTTGATGCTGTCCTCGACAATACGGCGAATCTCGCCACGCGTGCGCGAAGCCGAAGAAAATGTATAGGCCACAATGGAGCGCGAGTTCAAATCAACGGTCTGCGTAACCGGCTCGTCGATATCGTCCGGCAGAGCACGGCGCACGCTGGCCACCTTCTCACGCACCTCGCTGGCCTTTTGCTGCGGGTCGACGCCGATGTTGAACTCCAGCACTGTTTCGCTGTAGCCCTCGAGCACTGTACTCGACAGCGTTTTAATGCCGGAAACCTGGCTCACGCGGTTTTCGATACGCTTGGTGACGAGCGTTTCCATTTCCTCCGGCGAAGCGCCGCTGTAGGTCACACGCACGCTGACAATCGGCAGGTCAACGTCAGGATTCAAATCCACGCCAATCTCCGGGTAGCAGCGGATACCGAAAACCACCAGCAGCAAAATAAACATCGTCGTAAAGACAGGACGCTTGATAAATGTACCAATCATGCTTATTTACCAGCCTTTTCCAGATTAATCCTGCTGCCCTCACGCAGCTTGTTGTGTCCTTCGACAACGATAGTATCCTTTTCGTCCAGGCCGCTCAAAACCTCTGCCACCTTATCATCAGAATAGCCAAGGGACAGCACCCTGCGCTGCACAACGCCCTGCGCATCAGCAACGAACACCGTCTGCTGGTCATCACGCATCACGATGGCGTGCATAGGAATCGTCAGCACCTGCTCGCGCGGCTCGCCGATAAGGCTGACATTGGCATACACGCCTGCCAAAAGGCCCTCGCTGTTATCCACGCTGACCTCTGCCGCAAAGGTATGCGCAGGCAAATCTGCTACCGGAGCGATACGCGTAATTTTGCCGACAAGCTTTTTGCCCGGATAAGCAGGCAAAGCAATATCTGCTTCATTACCAACTTTTACGCCGGTAACCTGGCCTTCAGGAATATGAATCGTTGTTTTGAGCATGCTGATATCCGCGATAGCAAACAGCGGCGTACCAGCCTTGGCGTAATAGCCCTCCTGATAATAGCGCTTCGCCACAATACCGTCAGCAGGCGCCGTAACGACCGTGCCTGCAGCCTTGGACTCCATCCCCTGCAAGCTGCCGCGCGCTGCTTCGAGCTTGGCGGCTGCGTTATCGCGGGCAAAGCGGTAATCATCTACAACCTGCTGCGACACTGCCCCCGTCGCATACAGCTTCTCATAGCGGGCCAAATCTGTCTCGGCCTTACGCAAGCTCGTCTGCGCATCAAGGAAGCTGCCCTTGGCGCTCAGCAGATTGGCATCTGTATCCATCTGCTCCAAAATCGCCAGCACCTGACCTTTTTCCACGCGGTCGCCCTCATGCACATAAACCTTTTCCAGACGGCCGTCAACCTTCGCCGCCACCTGCGCCTGCCACTCCGGGTCCAGACTGCCGGAAAAATGCAGCTGCGGCACAATCGTCCGGCGTACAGGATGCGCCGTCACTACGGCAATGCTGCGCGACTGCGACATCTTCGCCGCACGCGCCCTGTCAGCCTGAATGTTGCTGTAAATGCGGTAGCAGATAATGACGCACACCGCCAGCAGCAGACCGAGAACTATTTTTACCTTACGGTTCTGTAAATTCACTTCTCTCCCCCCAATATCGTTGCTCATTCTAGCAAATAAGCACAAAGCTTATAATTTCCAATTATAATAATATTATACGCTTTTCGTAATAAAAAAGGCAAGAAAAAAGGCCGCAGCAAGCGACCTTATAACAAAGATTTTTACTCCCAATGACTGCGCGCCGCACAAAAGGCCAAGGCACTCACCTTCACCGCACCTGCACGCCTGAGCACCTGCGCCGCCTCGCACAGCGTGCTGCCTGTTGTATAAATATCATCACAAAGAAGAACGTGCTTGCCGCGGACATCGAAGCGTGCGCGCAAGGCAAAGCAGCCAACAAGCTCCTGCCTGCGCTCCTCCGGTCCCAGCTCGAACAAAGGATGCGTGTGACGCACGCGCTCCAGCACTGCGTCGCTGTACACTGACCTGCCGCTGCGCTGATCCAGCAGCGGACCAAACAGCTCCTGCGGCACATCAAAGCCACGCTGTGCCAAACGCTCCGGCGAAGTCGGCACGCAGGTGATGATATCGAACTGCTCCAGCCAGCGCAGCTTGGCCGAGGGCAGTCCTGCCTCCGCCTCCTCGCGCAGAAAAGGCAGCAGGTCAGCCTCCGCTGCGAACTTGCAGCGATGCAGTGCGTCCTTCAGCACGCCATCATATTTATAAAGCAGCAGCACGCTGTCCAAAACGTCCAGCGCCACAGGCTCCGCCTGCCCTGCGAGATATTCCTCGCGTGGCTCGCCCTTCAGCACGCGCTGCAAAAGATAATTCTTGCGGCACTGCTCACAGACATAGCCTGCCTCAATGCCATAGCCGCAAACAACGCAGCAACGCGGAAAAACAAGCTCCTTGAGCACACGTCCATAATAAGCGATTTCACGCCAAATACTCTGCATCAGAACACCTCGCTGCTTTCCTGCAAGCGCTCTGCCAGCAGGCTGTAGCGCCGTCTCGTCTTGTCATTTTCCACCGCCGTCCGCACGGCATTCTTGCTGCCGACGATGAGCACGCGCTCCTTCGCACGCGTCACCGCCGTATAAAGCAGGTTGCGCTGCAGCATAATGTAATGGCTGCGCACCATCAGCAGGATGACGTAGGGATATTCGCTGCCCTGCGACTTATGCACGCTCATGGCATAGGCAAGCTGCAGCTCCTCCACCTCGCTCTCGGTATAGGTCACATGGTCACCCTCGGGACGCTCAGGAAAATCAACCGTCGCGCTCTTGCCGACAATGCGGATAACGCGTCCTATATCGCCGTTGAAAACGTCCTTTTCATAATTATTACGAATCTGCATCACCTTGTCGCCCACGCGCAGGACGTTGCCGGGGATATTCAGCTCTACCTTGTTCGGCGCAGGGGGATTGAGATATTTTTGCAAAAGCTTATTCAGATTCTGCACGCCGCAGGGATTCTTATGCATCGGCGTAAGCACCTGCACGCTGCGCCAGTCGCCATTCATCATCAGCTCTGCATAACGCCGCGCCACAAAATCAGCTGCCTGATTCTCATCGGTAAATTCTATCAGCGCAAACTCGCCCTGCTCGCCCGGAGTAAACTCCGGCATCTGGCCACGGTTAATCTTATGCGCATTGAGCACAATCGGACTGACATCCGCCTGACGGAAAACATTTTCCAGACGCACAACAGGCATCCTTCCCGAACGAATAATATCCTTCAGCACATTGCCTGGTCCTACGGAAGGCAGCTGGTCCACGTCGCCCACGAAAATCAGGCGGCAGCCGCCCTGCACAGCCTTGAGCAGATAATAGACAAGACGGATATCCAGCATCGAAGCCTCATCGACGATAATCGCCTCCGCATCCAGCGGATCCTCATCATTTTTATTAAAGCATAGACCATCGCTCGACGGCTGACATTCAAGCAATCTATGTACGGTCGACGCAGGATGCTCCGCGCTCTCCGACAAACGGCGGGCTGCCCTGCCTGTCGGCGCTGCCAAAAGAATGCGGCAGCCTGCCTGCTTAAGCACGTTCAGGATGCCCTTGACAACAGTTGTCTTACCAGTACCGGGACCACCCGTCAGCACAAAGACGCCATGCTCCAGCGAAGCATAAATCGCCTGCCGCTGCTCCGCCGCCAGCGTAATTCCTGCCTCACGCTCCCAACGCGCAATAACCTCGTCCGCATTCACGCGCGTAATCGGCTTTGCCTGGTCACGCAGATACAGCAGCCTTCTCGCCGTTTCCACCTCCGCACGATAGAGCGCCTCCTGATAAACAAGCCGCGTGCCGCCAACCTCCTCTGTCCGCATGAGGTCGTGCTCAAGCAGTGCGGAGAAAACGTCCTGCACATCTGCGGCAGCAACAACCAGCGCACGTGCTGTTTCTTTGACCAAAAGCTCCTCCGGCACGCAGGTATGACCAACGCTCGTCGACTGCTCCAGCGCATAAAAAAGGCCTGCCGCCAGACGCTGCGGTGCGTCGTGCTCCCAGCCCATCGCCAAAGCTATCCTGTCCGCCGTCTTAAAGCCAATGCCATCAATATCACGCGCCAGGCAGTAGGGATTTTCTTTTATTCGCGTAATCGCCGTATTGCCATACACTGCCTGCAGACGCGCCGCATAACCGCTCGACACGCCGTTAGCCTCCAGGAACATCATCAGCTCGCGCAGTCCCGACAGCTCCTTATAGGCCTCGCCTATCGCCACAGCCTTCTTTGCGCTGATGCCGCGCACCTTCGCCAGACGCTCGGGATAATTTCCCATGATATCCAGCGTATCCTCACCGAACATATCGACAATTTTCGCCGCCGTCGCCGGTCCAATGCCCTTCACCGCACCAGAGGCAAGAAAGCGTTCGATGCCGACGACAGACGTCGGCTGCACCACGCTGAGCGTCGCGGCATTGAACTGCTTGCCAAAGCGCGCGTGCTCCGTCCACTCGCCTTCCATAACCACGTTTTCACCTAGATAAGGCGCCGTCCCGTGATAAACTGCGCTAAAGCGTCCGTTTGCCTTATTCTCTACGCGCAGCACACAGAACATACCGTCGTCGCTCTGAAACACTATATCGTCAATAACTGCTTCCAGTTTTTCCATTATTTCACCACCATGCAAAACAAACGTTTAAATCACTGCTATCATTATAACACACTTTCCTCATTTACGACAACAAATCGACTTTACAAGCATTATAAATTTCGCTATAATTAAAGTGTTATATAGTCTGCTGTTTTATCATGCAACAAGCCACAGACAGGCTAATTATTTTTTAATGAGGTGTAAGAATGCAACCAAAGAAATTTACCGGTAAACTAATCGCTATAGATATGTATAACTGCGGCGTCAACGAGCTCAATAATACTGAAAAAGCACAAGAGCTGCTGCTCGCAGGCTGCGAAGAATTCCATATGGAAAACAAGCACGTTATCTGCTCTCAGGAGGAAGGCCAGAGCGAATACTCTCTGCTCGCTGCCTGCAAGCAGGGCCATGTAACGCTGCACATTTATCCGGAGCTTGGCTTCATCGCTGCCGACATCTTCTCCTGCTTCGATGATGCAGACCCGGCAGGCATGGCACGCTATCTGCGTCAGGCCTTCAACTGCGACAAGGCAAAAATCACGCTGCTTGACCGCGGTGACTTTGGCAGCAAATACGATATGAAGCCCAATCATCGTTCCAACATCAAATTTATCCGCCGTACCCAAAATGTTACGCAAAACGTGGGCGACAAACTGAAAAAAATGATACTCAAACCGCGTGGAATGTGAGCAAGCATGAAAAATACAGGGGTTGTACAGGCAGCCCCTGTTTTCATTATCAAAGGAGATAGATAAAATGAAATATTTAATGTGGGATATAGACGGCACTCTGCTGCTTTCCGGCGGCGCAGGCAAAGCGGCTATGATAAAGGTCATCAAGGATTATTATTTTCTTGACGCCTTTGATTTTACACGCTCGCTGGCAGGCCGTACTGATTCCGATATCATCAAAAGCGTAGTCACTCGTCTGCGCGGCCGCTGCAACGCTGCCGAAACCGCAGGACTTTTAATCCGCTACCATATGGAACTGCCGCACCAGCTCGAGCTGCACAAGGGCCGCATACTCAAAAACGTAGAAAAAACCTTGGCCTATTTTGCCCAGGCTGACAGCAAATACCTCAACTGCCTGCTTACAGGCAACACTCGCACCGGCGCACAGCTCAAGCTGGAGCATTATGACCTCAAAAAATATTTCAGCTTCGACCACAGCGTTTTTGGTGAAATCAGCGAAAACAGGGAGATGCTGGCGCAGGTCGCCCGTCACAGACTGTATATGCAGGATGAAAACGCTTCGGCAAGAGACCTCATCTTCATCGGTGACACGCCCAATGACGCCAAATGCGCCAACGCCATCGGTGCTCCCTGCCTCATCGTGCTGGAGGGCTCCGGCTATAAGCGCGAGGACTTCGACGAGGTGAAGCCGTGGAAAATTATCGACGCGCTGCCTGACGAGCCGCAGGAGCTGGAAGCACTGTTCGACGATTTGTATAAGCAATAACGGAGGCGCTATCATGAATTTCTCTAAGAAAATTTTCGCGCTGTCCCTCTGCGCCTGCTGCGCCTTCGGCGCAGGCAGCGCAGCAGCCTACAGCAACGCTGATTTAAACCGCGTCCTCAACGGAGAAAGCTGCGTCGGCGGCGACCTCTCCGGTGCTGACCTGTCCGGCATGAACCTCTGCTACCGCGACTTCACCGGCACAGATTTTACCGAAGCACGCCTTGACGGCACGCAGCTTGATAATGCTCTGCTCGACAACGCTAATTTCACCAATACGCTCATGGCTCGCGCCAGCCTGCGCCACGCTTCGCTCAACGGCGCAAACTTCAGCTTCGCTACAGCAACCGAGGCCGACTTCACCAAGGCTGAGCTGCAAAACGTCACCCTCTACCGCGCACAGCTTTCTCGCAGCAAGCTGCAGGGAGCAGCACTGCGCTATGCCAAGGGTGAGGAGGTGCTACTCGACGGCGTGCAGGCAGATTATGCTGATTTCAGCTTTGCCAACCTGCCCTACTCCTGGCTGCGCAAGGCCAGCCTGCGCAACGCTGTTTTCTACGGCACCAATCTGTATAAGGGCCACCTGGAGGCAAGCGACCTCACCGAAGCAGACGCACGCAGCGCCAAGCTTGGCTACGCTGCCCTGCAGCACAGCAAGCTGAACCACACCAAATTCGACAGCGCCTATCTCGCGCATGCCAATCTGCACAATGCCGAGATGAACTACACGGAATTCGGCACAGCGTTCTTAGACGACGCAGCCTTAGACAAATAAAAACATAAAAATAACCAGCAGCATGATGCTTACGGGATGGCGCATCACCTGCTGGTTATTTTTTTATTTAATCATCAGTCCTGAGGATAAAACCCAGAAGGAGCATAACTGAGATTAATCATAATATTTTTCACTTGTGTGTAATGGTTCAGAATCATCTTATGCGTTTCGCGACCAATGCCGGAGGTCTTATAGCCGCCGAACGGAGAATGCTCAGGAATCTGGTTGTAGGTGTTCACCCACATACGGCCGGTTTCTACAGCACGCGCAACGCGGATAGCCTTATTGATATCCTTCGTCCAAACTGCGCCGCCCAAGCCGTACTCGCTGTCGTTTGCCATAGCGATAACGTCCTCTTCATCGTGGAAGCGGATAACCACAGCCACAGGCCCGAAGATTTCCTCCTGTGCTACACGCATATCGTTGGTTACATCGGTAATCAGCGTCGGCTTCATGAAGGCACCGCCTGCCAGCTCGCCCTCGGTAAAGCGCTCGCCGCCGCAGGCAATCGTTGTGCCCTCCTGCTTGGCAATTTCAATATAGCCAAGGATTTTCTTGAGCTGGGCTTCGTTAATCTGCGCACCCATCTGCGTATCATCATTCCACGGCAGGCCAACCTTAACCTTGTTGAAGGCCTTGACCAGCGCCGGAACAAATTTATCATAAATAGTATCCTGCACGAAGATACGGCTGCCAGCGCAGCAAACCTGGCCCTGGTTGAACAAAATGCCCAGCTGTGCGCCATCAATAGCCTGGTCGAAGTCACAATCGTCGAAGTAAATATTTGCGCTCTTGCCGCCCAGCTCCAGCGTGGACGGAATAATGCGCTCTGCCGCTGCCAGGCCGACATTACGGCCAACCTCGGTAGAACCGGTGAAGGCCAGCTTAGCGAAGCCCTTGTGCTCCAGCATATATTGGCCAGACTTGCTGCCAGCGCCGGTAATAACGTTGAATACACCGGCAGGCAGAACGCCGTCAATCAAACGTG
>OIZA01000460.1_pt1 | contig 21181 bp, 21 predicted proteins | sample 1588381 | NCBI WGS metagenome assembly OIZA01 (sample SAMN03283277) | human gut metagenome | biome: human-associated habitat; material: feces | host: Homo sapiens | place: Peru | collected 2012 | reverse complement strand
TTTCCAAAAGCTCCTGCGGCTTGTCGATGATTATTTTCGCCGAATTCGCCGTCAGCTCGTCTCTCGTTCTGAAGCCCCATGAAACGCTGAAACAGGGTAAGCCTGCGTTCTCGGCGGTCTTGATATCGACCTCGCTGTCGCCGACATAGATGCAGTTTTCTCTCTTTGCGCCGAGCGAGTCGATACATTTCCAAGTATTTTCGGGGTTGGGCTTTCTGTCGCTTTCGCCGTCGGCGCCCTTGGCGTAGTCGACGAGCGAGCCGAAATAATCCTCGCAAAGTTCTTTGACAGCTACGTCGAGCTTGTTAGAAACGACGCCTATCTTATAGCCGTGATCCTTGAGAACCTTGAGGGTTTCTCTTATTCCGTCGTACGCGTCGGTCTTGTTTCGCATGTTTTTAAGATAGTGGTCGCGAAATACGTTGAATGCTTTTTCGAATTCCTCGCCTTCAACGCCGCTCGGTACGCTTCTCTGCATAAGAACGCGAACGCCGTTTCCGACGAAGCGCCTTATCTCGTCATAGGTTCTTTCGGGATAGCCGAACTTATCGAGTGCGAAGTTGACGCTGTCCATAAGGTCGGTCAGCGTGTCAAGCAAAGTTCCGTCAAGGTCAAATATAATTGTATCTGTCATTCAAAAAACACTCCCGTCACTATTAAAGATATAATATATCTGAGAAAATAGCCGATGAACGCCGTTATAAACGAGCTTCCGCCCTTCTTGAAAAATTCGGCGAGTTTCGCCTGATCGTCGTCGGTATCTTCGTTTATTTTTTTGATATCCTTTATTACTTTCTTCTTATAAAGCCTGTCCGCCGTCAAAGCCGAAACAAGTCTTAAGACGACTATCGCCGCAAAGAAAATGCTTATCGCGGTTTTGTTCTCGGCGAAGATCCTGTTCGCTTCCTCGGCTATCGCCTGAGCCTGGCTGTCGTTTTCCGCCTGCTGAATATTCACTACCGCTTCCGACATACTTTCATATGTCGACATGACGGGGTTATAGAAAGCGAAAATGAGACACAGCTCGGCTGTCAGGAAGATAACCCCCGACTTGAACATCTTTCTGAAGAAGAACCACAGATAGCCGAATATGAACGCTCCCCAGTTAAAGGTCGGCTTCTTTGAGTCGATCGCCTTGAACTTTTTATAGTAGCTTGCGACAGAGCTTCTGACATATAGCTTTATATCTCTGTTTGAAACGCCGTCCGTTTCGCCGTCGGGGATATCGTCGGTGAAGATGAAAGCTCCGTTCTGTCCGTTCTGAAACTGACCGCTGTTTTGATCTTCGTTCGCGCGGTAGCCGTTTTCGTCGGGCGTGAAATCGCCGACCTGAAACGGTGGTTTGTATTCATAGTTCCCGTCGTCGGGCTTAGGCTCGTCCGCAAAAGGATTGCCCCTGAACAGCCCTATCGGCTGGCCGCAGTTTTCGCAGATCTTGGCGTTCGGGTCGTTTTCATATCCGCAGAACGGGCAGGTAAATTTTTTCTCGCTTTCGCTCGCCTGCGGCTTTTCTTCGGGCGTCGGAGCGTGCTTCGGCTTCCATTCATAGTTTTCGCCGTGAAGATGCTCGTTGACGCATTTATGCTCCTTGTTATAGCATTCTCTGTGCTGAGGCGTTCCGCATTCGGGGCAGACGACTATATCGTCGCCCTCGGCGAATTTTCTGCCGCAGCCCTGACATATTTCATTCTTGTATTCCACGGTTTTGCCCTCCTTTATTTCGATCGCTTATCAGCCTATAGCATACTGCTTTATTGTACCTAAAATAATGTGAAATTTCAACGATTTTTAAAATATTTCAGCGTTTTTGATATTTCGTTGAAAAGTTCCGCCCGATGGTGTATAATCGCCTTGTTTCGGAGGTAGGTCAATGAGCAAAACTATAATTATTATCGGAAATATTATCGCGGCGGCGGGCTCGCTGTCGCTGTTTATCAGCACCGTCTCAAAGGACAAAAAGGGCATCATTCAAGCTCAGGGCGCAGGCAGTTTCTTCCTGCTCGTTTCGGATATGTTTCTCAAGGGATACAGCGGAGCCATACAGGACGCCGTGGGTCTCATCAGGAGCATCGTCATTTTAGCAGGGAAAAACAGCAAGACAGTCAGCATAATATTAGTAGCCGCCGGGGTTGTACCGGGAATAATATTCAACAACCACGGAGCGCTCGGTATCCTGCCCGTGTTCGCGAATTTCGAGTTCGCCTGCGTGACGCTCAACCCGAAGTCGAACGAAACGGCGATGAAAGCCGCCATCTGCGTCAGCACGGCGTGCTGGGCGGTCTACTGCTTCATCATAAAGAACTATGTCAGCACCTGCGTCAACATCGTCACCTCGACATCGGCGCTGATATTCGTGATAAAATCGCTTGTGAAAAAGAAGAAGGGAGAACCCGAAAATGGCGAAGTCGAAGGATAAAGAAAAGACGAACGTCATGCGCCTGCTTGACGGAAAGAAGATAGAATATGAGACCTTCTGTTATATCGACACCCCGACGACTGTCGGAACGGAGGTCGCGGCGCTTTTGGGGCAAGACCCCGACAGCGTGTTCAAAACGCTCGTCACGGTCGGCTCAAGCGGCGAACACTATGTTTTTGTCGTACCCGTCGGCTGTGAGCTTGACCTGAAGAGAGCGGCGAAATGCGTAGGCGAGAAGAAGATAGAAATGATAAAGTCGAAGGAGCTTCTGCCGCTGACGGGATATATCCACGGCGGCTGTTCGCCTATAGGAATGAAGAAGTTCTTCAGAACGGTCATAGATTCTTCGGCGAAGAATTTCGAGAGAATATACTTCAGCGCGGGAAAAATAGGCTATCAGGTCGGCGTCAGAGTAGACGACATCGGGAAGATGATAAGATTTGAGTTTGGGGATATAGCGGTATAAATAAATTTTGACGGGCGCACGGTTGTGCGCCCGTTTCTTGTTTGCGCGGTTCCGCCCTCCGTATAAATTTTAATTAGTGATATTTAACAAAAGCACTTGAAAATATATCTTAATATGGTACAATAGTACCGACTTTTAAGAAGGAGGAAAGCACATGAGACTTTCTAAGAAGATTCTTTGCTCGATTCTTGCGCTTGTCATGGTTATATGCATGATTCCCGCAACTTCGCTTGCAAAGGATAAAAACGGAAAAGCCGTAAGCTCGGTCGCATTCGCCACAATGTCGGATATCCATTATTATCCGCAGTATCTGACGATGGACGAGAACGGCAACAAGAGCGACACATGGTTTGAAGACTGCCGCTCGGACGCTAAGGAATACGACGAGAGCGAGGATATCGTCAACACGGCCCTCGCCACACTTGCCGCAAGAGCCAAAGAAAACGGCACTAAGTACCTGCTTCTTTCGGGCGACCTGACGAGAAACAGCGAATACGCCGCTCACAAAGGCCTCGCCGAAATTATGAAGAAGTTCGAGCAGGATACGGGCATTAAGGTCATCGCCATCAACGGCAACCATGACATTAACAACAACAGAGCCGCTTCCTACAAGACGGGCGTCAAGGAGCCGACAGACTCCACTTCGCCGCAGCAGTTCCGCGAGATATACGCCGACCTCGGCTACGATCTTGCGACAAGCGAATACGGCGTAACCTATGACAAAGACGGCAACCCCGTTGTCGAGGCAAAGAGAAACGCTCTTTCCTACACTGTCGATCTCGACGAAAAGACTCAGCTTATCGTTGTCGACTCCAACATCTATCCGCTTGACGGCGTAGGCAAGGAGCAGACGGCAGGCGAGATTTCCGACGAATGCATGGAATGGATCTGCAAGAAAGCCGACGAAGCCACGGCAGCAGGCAGAACCAACCTGCTTATGCTTCACCACAACACCGCTCCTCATATGGAGTGCGAGCCGTCGGTCACTTTCGCTTTCACGGTCAACGACTATCAGAAAGTCGCCGAAACATTCGCGGCTCATAACATCCACTACACATTCTCCGGTCATCTTCATCAGGGAGATATCGCAACTGTTGTCAATGACGACGGCGAGATCCTCTATGACTGCGAAACAGGCTCTCTGACAAGCTATCCCAACGTATACAGAGAGATGATCTATACCGTTTATGAAAACGGCGAGGGCAAGATGGCGTATGAAGGCGTAGACTTCGATGCCGCCGCAACATATGTTCATAACGGCAAATCTTACGCTCAGGGCGAATTCAGAAAAGAGTCGTTTGGTCTTTGCTTCGGCGGAGCTCTCGGCAACAAGGAAGACGGCGTCGCTGACGCAGTCGGCTTTGTCAAGGGCATATACAACGGCTTCGCTAAGAATATGTTCAAGCAGATCGTCGAGGCAGGCGGCATAGTCGCTTTCCTTAAGACAAAAAACATTGACCTTGAGGGAATCATCTCGTCATTCCTTGAGCCGTATATCGGCAAGGGCTTCTATCTCAACGGAAAGAGTGTTCTCTCCGCCGAGAACGTCATGTGGTTCATCAACGACCTTTGCGGTCAGATCGAGGACCTCTATCTCAAAGATCCCGACAAGCTCTGGAAAGAGCTCGAGCCGAGCGTTCGGAAGCTTGCCGACCTTCAGATTTCAGATGTACCCTGCACTAAGCTTATCGACAAAATAGGCATCGGCGATCCGAACAAGGGCGGAACATTTGAAGACGCTTTATTCTCCGCCGTTTACTACTTCTACACGGGTAACGAGGACATATCGGACGACGCGTTCTTACAGGATGTTATCGAACAGCTCAAGAATGGCATAAGCGAAGTCGGTATCTTCGACACGCTTATAGATATCGTATTCAACGATGTTCTCGACAAGCTCATTCTCCAGAAGCTTGAGATCAGAGTTGACAAGCTCTTCGCCGACGACAAGCTCAGCCAGAAAGCCGCGGATGGTATCAACTATCTGCTCAAATATTTCCTGAGAGGCAATTTCAGCTACGCTAACCTTGTCAACACGGTGTTCGGTCTCGGAATTCTCCCCTATTCGAGCATCTATGACATTATCGATCAGAAGCTCATTCAGGAATACTACACCGACAGTCAGGATGAATCCATCGGACGCACGTTCTCCTACTTCATCTCCGACTTCGCGACGGACAGCGACCCGATGCCGCAGGGCGACTACGGCGTTGAATATTATTCGAACGCGGTCGAAGTTCCCGTTACGACAAAGAATTATAGAAAGCCGACCATGATCTCGGTCACAATGGGCGAAGACTCAAAGACATCGGCTTATATCAACTGGTTCTCAAAGAACACGCTGAAAGCGACAGACATAGAAATATATGAATCAGGTACCGCCGACTTCTGCGGAAACATTGAGAAGAGCGAAGAGATTGTCGATCGCTACTATCCCGGAATCGACCTTGGCATCTTCGGCCTGTTCAAGTATAACTTCACCATGTACAGACATACAATCAAGCTGACGGGTCTTAAACCCGGCACTAAGTATGAGTACCGCATAGGCAACGCCGAAAGAGGCTGGTGGAGTGACAAGGGCGTCATCGAGACGGCGGACGGCTCAAAGAGCGTCACGTTCTTCCACATGGCAGACCCCCAGGCGCAGAACGTCGAACAGTACACAAGAGGCTGGGCGCATACGATAGACAAGGCTTTCGAGCTTTATCCCGACGCTAAGTTCATCGCCTGCACGGGCGACATGGTCGACTACGGCATGAACACGAATATGTGGCAGTGGATGTTCGACACCGCTTCGAGCAATCTTCAGAGCACCTACCTTATGCCGACAACGGGCAACCACGAAGCTTTTGACGATCACTCAACCGTCGGCAACTTCGCTCTCCCGAACGTACCCGATCAGGACACGACAAGCGGCGTTTATTATTCATATGATTATAACAACGTCCACTTCGCCGTTCTCAACACAAACGACCTCAACAAGAAAGAAGCTCTCAGTGACAAACAGGTCGAGTGGCTCAAGAAAGACATGGAAAGCTCCGACGCTCAGTGGAAGATAGTCGTTCTCCACAAGGCGCTTTATTCCAACGGCTCTCACTATGACGACGATGATGTTGTCGCTATGAGAGAACAGCTCGGAACTCTTATGCCGAAGCTCGGAATCGACGTCGTTCTCCAGGGTCACGACCACGTTTATCTCAGAACGACCTCTCTTGACGCAAATCAGAAGGTCGAAGAAAAGGTCACATACCTCAAGAACAACGGCTATACCTATAAGACATATGACGATCCGACAGGTATAATCTATGAGATCGCAGGCTGCTCGGGCGTTAAGTTCTATCAGACAAAGGACATCAGCGCCACGGATAAACTCTTCCCGAGAGCCGAGAAGATAGTTGACGCCTACACGAACCTGTTCACGGCGTTCCAGATCGAGGACGGAGTTCTCTACTACAACGCATACCTCGTCGACGGCGAAAACACAGAGTGCATAGACACCTTCGCTATCCGCAAGGATCAGACCCAGGGCGACGAGATCGCCAAGGAAGACTGGCCGAAGGAAGAGGAACAGCAGGACACAAACAGCCTCGCGTTCTTCACCAAGATATTCGCCCTTGTCATGAAGGTCTTCACGATCGCATGGAACATCTATCAGATCTATGTTGTCGGAATTCTCGACAAGCTCGCATAAAATAAAAAATACCTACCCTTTCAAGGGCTGTCGCTTCGGCGGCAGTCCTTGTTTTATGCTTTACTTTTTACCTGCGATGTGTTATAATCTTGTAGGAAATATTTTTCCAAGGAGGTAAAAATGAAGCTGAATTATAAATGTCTCGTGCTCGACCACGACGACACGACCGTTAAAAGTACGCCCGAGATCCACTATCCCCAATGGCTTGAAACGCTCGCCGTCCTCAGACCGGGACTTGAAATGAGCCTTGAAGAGTTCATGCGCTATAATTTCAGCATCGGATTTTTCAGAATGTGCCGCGAGGTGATGCATTTCACCGACAGCGAAGCGGCGGTTCAGGATAAAATGTGGCGCGAATACACGTCGAAAAGAATTGCGAATTTCTATGAGGGAATGCCCGAGATAATCGCCGATTTCAAGGCGGCGGGCGGAATCGTCTGCGTTTCGACCCATTCGAACTCGGCGAACATAAAGCGCGACTACAAGGCGCAGGGCGTCCCCGAACCCGAGATGATCTTCGGCTATGATCTGGGTGAAGACAAGATAAAGCCTTCGCCGTACGCGCTGAATGAGATCATGAGGATATATAACCTGTCCCCAAAGGAAATTCTGATGGTCGACGACATGAAGCCCGGTTTCGACATGGCGGAAAGCGTGGGAGTTCCCTTCGCCTGCGCCGGCTGGTCTCATATCGTCCCCGAAATAAGAGAGTTCATGAAAGCCCACTGCGGCATTTATCTTGAGAACACCGGGGAGCTTAGAAAATTACTGTTCCCGCAGGACTAAAAATATTGGTAAATATAGTGATTTTTTCTATTACTTGTGCTATAATAACTTAGATATGGCTCATTCAGAGCCGAAATGTTTTTCGGCCGGAGCTATAAACATTAAAGAGGTGATAAAATGGGACTTTTTAAAAAGATATTCGGCGACTACTCGACCAGAGAGGTCAAGAGAGTTATGCCGATAGCCGATAAGGTCCTCGGCTTGGAAGAAGAGTATAAAAAGCTGACTGACGACGAGCTTAGAAATAAAACGGACGAATTCAAAGAGAGACTCGCAAACGGCGAAACTCTCGACGATATTTTGCCCGAGGCTTTCGCCGCCTGCCGCGAGGCTTCGGCGAGAGTTCTCCAGATGCGCCACTTCCCCGTTCAGATCATAGGCGGTATCATCCTGCATCAGGGCCGAATCGCGGAAATGAAAACAGGCGAAGGAAAGACCCTTGTGGCAACACTTCCCGCGTACCTCAACGCGTTAAGCGGCAAGGGCGTTCACATCGTCACCGTCAACGACTATCTCGCCAGACGAGACAGCGAATGGATGGGCAAGGTCTACCGTTTCTTAGGTCTCACCGTCGGACTTGTCGTCAACGGACTTGACACGGAAGAACGCCGCAAGGCATACGCCGCGGACATAACCTACGGCACGAACAACGAGATGGGCTTTGACTATCTGCGCGACAACATGGCGCTTTACAAAGAGGACATGGTGCAGCGCGGCCACGCATTCGCCATCGTGGACGAGGTGGACTCGATTCTCATCGACGAGGCGCGCACCCCGCTCATCATCTCCGGTCAGGGCGACGAGTCCACCGACCTCTACCGCCGCGCGGACGATTTCGTCTCGCGCCTGAAGAAGCTCGTCGTCGCGTCCGTGGACGAGAAGGAAGAGGAGTCCGACGATATCGACGCCGACTACATCGTCGATGAAAAGGCGCGCACCGCCACGCTCACCGCCCGCGGCATTGCCAAGGCGGAGGCGGCGTTCAATCTCGAAAATCTCGCCGACATGGAAAACTCCACGCTCTCGCACCACATCAACCAGGCGCTCAAGGCGCACGGCGTCATGCGGCGCGACATCGACTACGTCGTCAAGGACGGCGAGATCATCATCGTCGATGAGTTCACCGGCCGTCTCATGCTCGGCCGCCGGTATTCCGAGGGCCTGCATCAGGCCATCGAGGCCAAGGAGCACGTGGATGTGCAGAAGGAGAACAAGACCCTTGCCACGATCACGTTCCAGAACTATTTCCGTCTGTACGGGAAGCTCTCCGGCATGACCGGCACCGCGCTCACCGAGCAGGAGGAGTTCCAGTCGATCTACGCGCTCGACATTGTTGAGATCCCGACGAACAAGCCCGTCATCCGTATCGACCGGAACGACGTTGTATACAAGAATCAGGCAGGCAAGGACCGCGCCATCATCGAGCAGATCAAGGCGTGCTATGCCAAGGGCCAGCCCGTGCTCGTCGGCACGATCTCCATCGAGAAGAGCGAGTACATTTCGTCCCTGCTCCGCAAACAGGGCGTGCCGCACAGCGTGCTCAACGCCAAGCACCACGAGAAGGAAGCGGAGATCGTCGCGCAGGCGGGCAAGCTCGGCGCCGTGACGATCGCCACGAACATGGCCGGCCGCGGCACGGACATCATGCTCGGCGGCAACCCGGAGTATCTGGCCAAGTCCGATCTCCGCCGCGCCGGATACGACGAGGACACGATCAGCGAGGCGACCGGCTACGCCGAGACCGAGGACGAAACGATCCTCGAAGCGCGCGCTCTCTTCCGCGAAAAGATGGCCGAGCACAAGGCCGTGACGGGCGCGGAGGCCGAAAAGGTGCGCGCCGCGGGCGGATTGTACATCCTCGGCACCGAGCGGCACGAGTCGCGCCGTATCGATAACCAGCTGCGCGGCCGAAGCGGCCGTCAGGGCGACCCCGGCGAGAGCCGGTTTTTCCTGGCGCTGACGGACGACGTCATGCGTCTTTACGGCTCCGAGCGGCTCATCAGCGTGTTTGAGAGCCTCGGCGTCGATGAGGACACGCCCATCGAGCACAAAATGCTCACCGGCGCGCTCGAGCAGGCGCAGAAGACCGTCGAGAGCCGCAACTTCCAGGCGCGAAAGAGCACGCTCGAGTTTGACGACGTGATGAACGTGCAGCGCAACCTTATTTATGAGCAGCGCCGCAAGGTGCTCGACGGCGAGGATATCCGAGAGAATATCCAGGGCATGGTGCGCGACACGATCGCCGAAACGGTCGGCAACATCCCGCCGGAGAATGCGGACGATCTGGCCGAACGCGTCGCGCCGCTCACCCGTCTGTTTGTACGGCCGGGCGAGATCGTTTACCACGCCGGCATGACGGTGGAAGAACTCAACGAAACGCTCGCGGCCATCGCCGCGGGCGTATACGCCAGGCGCGAGGAGGCCTTCGGCCCCATGCCGGACGGCACGCCGCTCATGCGCGAGCTGGAGCGCGTCGTCATGCTGCGCGTCGTGGACGAGTACTGGATGGACCATATCGACGCGATGGACAACCTCCGCCGCGGCATCGGTCTGCGCGGCTACGGCAACATCAAGCCCATCGATGCTTATAAAAAGGAAGGCTTCGATATGTTCGAGGCGATGATCTCCGGCATCCGCTCGGAGGTCGTGCGCCGTATCTATACCGTCCGCGTCCGCAAGGAAGAGCGCGTTGAGCGCAAGAGCGTGACGAAAAACGCCGTGGCGAACGCCGGGGGCGACGCCTCCGTGCGCAAGCAGCCGGTCAAAAAGGTCAAAAAGCCCGGCCGGAACGACCCCTGCCCGTGCGGCAAGCTCCGCCCGAACGGTCTGCCGATGAAGTACAAGGACTGCTGCGGCAAAAATTCATAAGGTTATACATTATTAATTATTTGATTTTTAAATACGCGGAAGAGAAACCCCTCAGTCACGGCTTTGCCGTGCCAGCTCCCCTGTTAGGGGAGCCAAGATGGTTCTCCAGCCCCACTCGCTGCCCCAAAGGGAAGTAAAGCACGTTTTGCGATCACCGGCTTGCCTCCCCTCGTCAGGGGAGGTGGCAAAACCGAAGGTTTTGACGGAAGGGTTTTCCCGCACCCCCCGTAAAGGAATCAGCTATGGCATTTTCACTCTGCGAAAAAGACAATATCCAGTGGGTCACGTCGGACGTGCTCGGCACGAAGCACCTCTTCTCACGGCGGCTCGGAGACGTCGGGGATTTCCCGTTCAGCTCAAAGCCCGATCCCGAGTGGGAGAGCGAGAGCCGGCAGGAGCGCGTGCGCGCGCTCTGGCAGCGCTTCCGGACGGCGGCGGAGTTTCCCACCGAGGGCTTTTGCTTCACGCGGCAGGTTCACGGCACCGTGCTGCGCTATGTGACGGAAGCCGAGCGCGCCATGCCGCCGCTGCCGCACCCGCCCGAGGACTGCGACGGGCTCATCACCGACCGGAAGGACGTGCCGCTCTGCGTGTGGACCGCGGACTGCGTGCCGGTGCTGTTCCGCGACCCGAAGGCGGGCATCGTTGCCGCCGCGCACAGCGGCTGGAAGGGGACGGTCGCCGATATGATGGGCTCGGTTGTCCGCCGCATGGAGGACATGGGCGCGAGAGCGGAGAACATCCGCGCCGCGATCGGCCCGGCCATATCGCGCTGCTGCTTTGAGACCGGCCCGGAAGTGCCGGAGGCGGTGCGCGCTCTGCTCGGGAGCGATGCCGAGGGGCTCTGCCCGCCGGAAGAGGGCGTCGAGGGAAAATTCCTCGTCGATCTCAAGGAAACGAACCGCCGGAGACTTCTGCAGCTCGGCCTTGCGCCGGAGCACATCGATGTGTCGCCGGACTGCACGATGTGCATGCAGGACGTGTACTGGTCGCATCGCGCCACGAAGGGCCGCCGCGGCACGATGGCGTCGGTTATCATGCTTTGAGGTATCGCATTATGAAATACAGAAAGATCTTTGCTCTGCTGCTCGCCGCGGCGACGCTCTTCTCGCTTGCCGCGTGCGGCGAGACCGCCGCCGGGCCGGAGGCAACACCCGATCCCGCGCTGGACGAGAGCGCCGCGACCGTCTCCGGCCAGACGCTCACCTTCGCCGGCGCCGCGGACGACGTGTTCTCGCTCTCGCTCGACTACGAGGAGAGCCTCAACCCCATCAAGACGCAGAGCACGCTCAATCAGCTCGTGGACTGCCTCGTGTACGACCGGCTTTTCGAGGTCGATGAGAACTTCAACGTGACGTCGCGCATCCTTTCGGACTGGTATTACTCCAAGAACGAAGACAGCGCGGGCGTGTGGGTGCTCAAGGTGAGGGAGGGCATCCAGATGCACGACGGCTCCACGCTCACCGCGCAGGACGTGGCGTATTCCGTGTCCTGCGTCTTCACGAGCGAGAGACACAAGCATCTGCAGCAGCAGATCGGGCGCGTCTATTCGAGCGCGTACAACGGCGAGGTGTATCTCGCCGTGGAAGGCGCGGACAACGCGCAGCTCCCGCAGCGCATGAGCATCCCGGTCATCAAGTCCGGCTCCGTCGGCGACGAGATCCCCGTCGGATCGGGCCCGTATATGTATAATGAAGACCGCACGGCACTCGTGAAGTTTGACGGGTATGAAAACAGCGAGAGTCTCCCGCTCGACGAGGTGCAGCTGCGCGCCTACCGCGGCATGGAGGAGCTCATCACCGAGTTTGAAAGCGGTCTCGTCGATCTCGTCGTGAACGACCCGACCGGCATTTACAACATGGGCTACGGCGGCAAAAACGAAAAGCGCACCATCACCACCACGAATCTCCACTTCATCGGCTTCAACAGCCAGAGCCGCTTCTTCCAGTATGACGCCTACCGCTACGCGATGAACTGGATCGTGAACCGCAACAAGATCGTATCGGACACGCTCGACGGCAACGCCGTGGCAACGGTGCTCCCCGTCCACCCGAACAGCGCGCTGTACGATACCTCGATCGCCTCGCAGTTTTCCTACGATCCCTCGCGCTGCCTCACCGAGCTCGAGCGCGGCGGCTGCCGCGATCTGGACGCGGACGGCATGCTTGAATTTGCGCTCTCCGGCATGAAGGTAGACATTGAGCTCAACTTCGCCGTCTGCGCCGACAACGCCGCCAAAGTGCAGGAGGCGCGCCGGATCGCCGAGGATCTGGAAGCCATCGGCATCGGCGTCAACCTGCGCGAGCTTACATGGAAGGACTATCTCGCCGCGCTGCGCTCCGGATACATCGACTTCGATCAGGAGGAGCCCGAGATCGTTATGGATATGTATCTCGCCGAGGTCGCGCTGACCGGCGACTGGAACATTCTTACGCTGATCTCCGGCGACTGGGAGGATGACAACACCCTCAACTACGGCGGCTGGGACAACAGCGAGCTGGAGGAACTCACCGAGGCCTATCTCGGCGCAAAGGACGACGACCGCGCGCAGGCCGTAAACGACTGGCTGCAGCTCCTCACGACGACCACGGTGATCCTGCCGGTGTGCTTTGAGACGCGCGAGGTTATCTCCCATCTCGGCGTGATCTCCGGCATGTCGCCCAACCAGTACGACGTATTCAATAATATTACCGCCTGGACAGTCAATATCGGCTGACCGCCGGCGGAAAAAGGAGCAAACGGATATGACCGATCAGGAACTGATGGACATGGCGAAGAAGGCCGCCGAATATGCGTATGTGCCGTACTCGAAATTCCCCGTGGGCGCGGCGCTCGAGTGCAGCGACGGCACGATCTTCACCGGCTGCAACGTGGAGAACGCCGCCTACGGCGACACGATCTGCGCTGAGCGCACCGCGGCGGTGAAAGCCGTGAGCAGCGGCCACCGCGACTTTGTCCGCATCGCCATCTGGGGCAACAGCAAAGAATATTGTTATCCCTGCGGCTCGTGCCGCCAGTTTCTGCAGGAGTTTTCCAAGCATATGACCGTGCTCTGCGCCAAGGGCGACGGGAGCTTCGTGAGCCACAAGCTCTCGGAGATGATGCCGTTTTTCTTCGACTTCTGATCGCATCGAAAAAGAACACCGCGGAGGACCAGATATGAGAAAGAGAATTCTTGCGGCGCTTCTGTGCGCGTGCCTGCTCGTGCCGGCGCTCACCGCTCCGGCGTTTGCCGCGTTCCCGGACGTTCCGGCGGATGAATGGTACACGGAGTACGTCGATTTCTGCACCGAAAAGGGCATCGTCAACGGCTTTGAGGACGGCACGTTCCGCCCGACGGGCTATCTGCGCCGGAGCGAGTTCATCAAAATGCTCGCCACGAGCGCATCGCTGACGTACAAAAGCGAGCTGCCCGGCAAGCACTGGGCGGAGGCGTACTGGGCGATGCTTTCCGAAAACGGCGTGCTCGAGGGGCTGGACATCCCCTGCACGTTCGACGCTCTGCAGGCAAAGACCACGCGCTACGAAATGGCCGTGATGATCCGAAACTTCCTCGCCAAGGTGCGCGGGGAGACCGAGGCTGTGACGAACGGCGCGGCGCGCAGGATCCCGGACTGGGCGTATATTCCGGAGGCGTACCGCGGCGCGGTGGCGCAGGTGTACGCCAAGGGCATCATCAACGGCATGAAAAACACCGCCGGAGCGGAGGACGGCTCCTTCTGCGGCGAGCGGAAGCTCACCCGCGCGCAGGCGAGCGCCGTCATGGTGCGCCTGCTCGATCCGGCCCGCCGCGCCCCGGTCGATCTATCCGACAACAACCCCTACCGTCTTGCCGACGCGCCGAACGGCCTGCAGCCGTTCATGATCTGGGCGCGCGAGAACGGTTATATGCTCAACAACAACGAGCCGCGCGGCGCTTTTAACAAGCTCTTCTTCGGCGACGAGAACAAAACGTACTTTGCAAGCGCCGAGGAAGCCGCGCCGTATATGCGCGATGTCACCGTGAACGTATGGCAGCTCCAGCCGGACGGGACGAAAACGCAGGCTGTACTCAAGCTCACGGTACATAAATACCTCGCCGCGGACGTGTACGAAATTTTCCAGCGCATCTTTGAGGACGAGGAGAAATTCCCCATCGCCTCCGTCGGCGGACTGCGCTGCACGGATACCATGCGCCACGCCTGGGGCGCGGCGGTCGATATCAATCCCGACGCGAACTGCGCGGCGGACCGCGTGGACGGCGCGGTGAAGATCACGGTAGGGCAGGGCTGGTGGCCGCTCGGCACCGAAAAGAGCGAGTGGGCCGGTACGCTCGCCGAGCCGAGCCCGTACTCGATCGCCGCGGGCGGGAGCGTTGTGAGGGCCTTCGCCGCCTACGGCTGGGGCTGGGGCGGAACGTGGCAGTCGAGCCGCGATTTCATGCATTTCAGCGTCCGCACCGACGGCGGCTGAGCTAAATTCTCCGTATTCGGAAAATTCGGAGAAATCCCCAAAAAAAACTTTGAATTTTTCTCTATCCCCTCTTGACATTAAGAGGGGATTTTGTTATTCTATCAGAGCGCCTGTGCGAAGAAGCAGGGCGTATTATGCGGTGAAGCGGGAGATTGCATCGTTTGACGGTGGTAACTTCCGTGGAGTATGTCCGTAAATCGGGCGGCTGAGAGTTTATCGTTTCCCCGGCCAGCAAGAGGCGTATATCGCCGGAACGGGAAGAAAAACCGGCCATCAGAAAGCCGGTTCTATTTTCGGTTCGGGTCTGATACGCACGGCGCGGTGGATGAAAACTTCTCACCGTACCACTGGGTGGCAGCCACCACCTAAGTACGAAAGTTTTGGAGGAACAAACATGGCAGCAAAGAAAATGATCCGCATCCGCCTCAAGGCCTACGATCATCAGCTGATCGACAAGGCCGCCGAGACCATCGTCGAGACCGCCAAGCGTACCGACGCGAAGGTTTCCGGCCCCATCCCCCTGCCGACGCAGAAAGAGGTCATCACGATCCTTCGCGCCGTTCACAAGTATAAGGACAGCCGTGAGCAGTTCGAGCGCCGCACCCACAAGCGCCTGATCGACATCATCGCCCCCACCCAGAAGACGGTGGAAGCGCTCATGTCCCTGGAGCTTCCCGCCGGTGTCGAGATCGAGATCAAGCTCTGAGATACACCTTATATTTATTCCCCGGCATTACCCCCGCGTTCAAAATCTGTATTGAACCCCGCGCCTTACGAAGGCAGGGTCAAGTCAGGAGCCTCCGGACGATATGATCCATGCGACCTGACCAATAACCTGAAAGGAGCAATCCAATGAAAAAGGCCATCATCGGCAAGAAGGTCGGCATGACGCAGATCTTCGACGAGACCGGCAAGGTCGTCCCCGTGACCGTTATCGAAGCCGGCCCGTGCAAAGTGGTCCAGAAGAAGTCCGCGGAAAAGGAAGGCTATGCTTCCGTCCAGCTCGGCTTCGAGGAAATCCCCGAGCGCAAGCTCAACAAACCCGAAAAGGGTCATCTCGACAAGGCCGGCGTCGGCGCGCTGCGCGTGCTGCACGAGTTCCGCCTCGAGAATGCCAACGAGATGAACGTCGGCGACGTTGTCAAGGCTGACGCCTTCAAAGAGGGCGACAAGGTCGACGTCACCGGCATCAGCAAGGGCAAGGGCTACGCCGGCGTCATCAAGCGCTGGGGCGCCCAGCGCACCCCGATGACCCACGGCGGCGGCCCGGTCCACCGTCATGCCGGCTCCATGGGCTCCTCCACGGATCCCAGCCGCATCCTTCCCGGCAAGATCGGCGCCGGTCACATGGGCGCCGAGCAGGTCACGGTGCAGAACCTTGACGTCGTCAAGGTCGATCCCGAACTGAACATGATCGTCATCCGCGGCGCCATCCCCGGCCCGAAGGGCGGCATCGTGTTCATCAAGAACACCGCCAAGACGCTCATCGTCAAGCAGGCCAGCGTCAGCACGAGTGTCAACCCGCAGAAGGCTTCCGCGCGTACCAACCCGCAGAAGGCTTCCGCCCGCAACCGCTAAAGAGAGGAGAGTCTGATTTATGCCTAAAGCGAATCTTTACAACATGGCCGGCGAGCAGGTCGGCGAGGTTGAGCTCTCCGAAGCCGTTTTCGGCATCGAGCCCAACGAGATCGTCCTTCATGCGGCGATCAAGAACCACCTGGCCAACTGCCGTCAGGGCACGCAGAGCGCTCTGACCAAGGGCGAGGTGTCCTACACCACCGCCAAGCCCTGGCGCCAGAAGGGCACCGGCCGCGCCCGCGCCGGTTACAAGGGCAGCCCCGTGTGGACGCACGGCGGCGTCGCCTTTGCCCCGAAGCCGCGTAGCTACCGCTACACCATGAACCGCAAGGAAAAGCGTATCGCCCTGAAGAGCGCTCTGTCCGTCAAGGCGGCCGAGAGCAAGATCTTCGTGGTAGACGGTCTCAGCTTCGACGAGATCAAGACGAAGGCCTGCGTTTCTCTGCTCGAGAAGCTCGGCGCCGAGAACGCCATGATCGTCACCGAGACCGTGAACGAGAACGTCATCAAGTCCGCCCGCAACATCCCCGGCGTTGAGACGACGATCGCCACCGTTCTCTCCACCTACGACATTATGAAGGCCCGCTCTCTCGTGGTCGACAAGGCTGCCCTTGCCAAGATCGAGGAGGTGTACTGCTGATGAAGAGCGTTTATGATGTGATCATCCGCCCGGTCATCACCGAGCAGTCCATGGAAGACCTGGACATCAAGAAGTTCGCTTTTGAAGTGGCGAAGGACGCCACCAAGATCGAAGTGAAGAAGGCTGTGGAAGAGATCTTCGGCGTCACCGTCGTCAAGGTGACCACCACGACCGTCCACGGCAAGCAGAAGCGCACCGGCCGTTACCCCGCCGGCTTTGCGAAGACCTGGAAGAAAGCCGTTGTCAAGCTGAGCGAAGATTCCAAGAACATTGAGATCTTCGAAGGCATGGCCTAAGGGAGGGAAAGAGAATGTCTATTAAAACCTATCGTCCTATTACCCCCGCCCGCCGGCACATGACCGTTTCCGGCTTTGATGGGGTCGACAAGCATGCCGCCCCGGAGAAGTCCCTGGTCGAGGTCAAGAAGAAGAACGCCGGCCGCAACAACTACGGCCGCATCACCGTTCGTCATCATGGCGGCGGCAACCGGCAGAAGTACCGCATCATCGACTTCAAGCGCGACAAGCGCAACGTCGAGGCGCAGGTCCTCCGCCTGGAGTACGACCCCAACCGCAGCGCCTACATCGCGCTGGTCGAGTATCCCGACAGCGAGCGCCGCTACATCCTCGCTCCGGTCGGTCTCGCCGCCGGTGATGTGATCGTTGCCGGCGAGGGCGCCGACATCAAGCCGGGCAACGCTCTGCCTCTGGCGAACATCCCCGTGGGTACCGTTATCCACAACATCGAAATGTACCCGGGCAAGGGTGCGCAGCTCGTCCGCTCCGCGGGCAACGCCGCGCAGCTCATGGCGAAGGAGGGCGCTCTCGCGACCGTCCGTATGCCGTCCGGCGAAATGCGCAAGATCCGCATGAACTGCTACGCCACCATCGGCCAGGTCGGCAACATCGACCACGCCAACGTCTCTCTCGGCAAAGCCGGCCGTGTCCGTCACATGGGCTGGCGTCCGAAAGTCCGCGGCTCGGTCATGAACCCGTGCGACCACCCGCACGGCGGCGGCGAAGGCAAGTCCCCGGTCGGCCGTCCCGGCCCTGTCACCCCGTGGGGCAAGCCGACTCTGGGTTACAAGACCCGCAAGAAGAAGAACCCGACCGACAAGATGATTGTCAAGCGCCGCAACGCTAAGTAAGGAGGGAAGAAGGAAATATGAGCAGAAGCATTAAGAAAGGCCCCTTCGCAGCTCCTGAGTTGCTCAAGAGAGTCGATGAACTGAACAAAGCCGGCGAGAAAAAGGTCCTCAAGACCTGGTCCCGCAGCTCTACGATCTTCCCGTCCTTCATCGGTCACACCTTCGCTGTGCATGACGGCCGCCGTCACGTCAGCGTGTACGTCACCGAGGACATGGTCGGTCACAAGCTGGGCGAGTTCGTGCCTACCCGCACGTTCCGCGGCCACGCCGGCAGCAAGACTGCCGGAAAGTAAGGAGGAGAGATACTGATGGAAGCAAGAGCTGAACACAAATTCGCGCGTATTTCTCCCCGCAAGGTCAAGATCGTCTGCGATCTGATCCGCGACAAGGACGTCGAGCTTGCCAAGGGCATCCTGCAGAACACCCCGAACTCCGGCGCCGCCCTGCTGTACAAGGTTCTGTGCAGCGCCTGCGCGAACGCCGAGAACAACCACGAGATGGATCCCTCCAAGCTGTATGTGTCCAAGGTTATGGTCACCGGCGGCCCGACCATGAAGCGCGGCCGCGCCAGCGCCCGTGGCCGTTACGCGCGTATCCTGAAGAGAACCAGCCACATCACCGTTGTTGTGGCGGAAAAGGAGGCTTGATTTATGGGACAGAAAGTTAATCCGCACGGCCTCCGCGTCGGCGTCATCAAGGACTGGGATTCCCGTTGGTACGCCCGTCCCGACAAGGTCGGCGATCTGATCGTCGAGGACGACAAGATCCGCAAGTACCTCAAGAAGAGACTGTACGCCGCCGGCGTGCCCACCATCGAGATCGAGCGCGACAGCGCCCAGGTCCGCATCTTCATCCACTGCTCCCGTCCCGGTGTGATCATCGGCAAGGGCGGCACGGAGATCGAAAAGCTCCGCCAGGATGTTGAAAAGCTCATCGGCAAGAAGGTCGCCATCTCCATCGTTGAGGTGCGCACCCCCGATACGAACGCCCAGCTCGTCGCCGAGAACATCGCCCAGCAGCTCGAGAAGCGCATCGGCTTCCGCCGTGCGATGAAGAACTCGATCGGCCGCGCGATGCGTATGGGCGCCAAGGGCATCAAGGTCTGCTGCGCCGGCCGTCTCGGCGGCGCCGAGATCGCCCGCAGCGAAACCTACCACGAGGGCACCATCCCCCTGCAGACTCTCCGCGCCGACATCGACTACGGCTTTGCCGAGGCTGCGACCACCTACGGCCGCATCGGTGTGAAGGTCTGGATCTACAAGGGTGAGATCCTCACCACCACGCTGCGCACCACGCCGCGCGTGATGGACACCAGCAAGCCGCTCAACGAGCGTCGCCGTGACGACCGCCGCGGCGGCCGCCGTGACGATCGCCGCGGTGGCTACAACCGCGACAACCGCGGCCAGGGTCAGGGCTTCAACCGCGACAACCGCGCGCCCGGCCAGGGCTACGGCCAGCGTCCCGCGGGCCAGGGCTACAACCGCCCCAACAACGGCCAGCGTCCGGCGGGCCAGGGCTACAGCCGTCCCGCTGCTCCCAAAGAAGGAGGTAATTCCTGATGTTAATGCCTAAGAGAGTCAAATACCGCCGCCAGCAGCGCGGCCGTATGAAGGGCAAAGCCACCCGCGGCAACGTCGTCAACTACGGCGAATGGGGCCTGATGGCTACCGAGCCCTGCTGGATCACGGCCAACCAGATCGAGGCCGCCCGTGTCGCCATGACCCGCTACACCAAGCGCGGCGGCCAGGTTTGGATCAAGATCTTCCCCGATAAGCCCGTGACCCAGAAGCCCGCCGAGACCCGTATGGGTTCCGGTAAAGGCTCTCCCGAATATTGGGTTGCCGTCGTGAAGCCGGGCCGCGTTCTCTTTGAGATCGCCGGCGTTCCCGAGGATGCCGCCCGCGAGGCCATGCGCCTGGCCAGCCATAAGCTGCCCTGCAAGACGAAGATTGTCGCGCGTGAGGCCGCCGAGACCGAGAATGGTGGTGAAAACTGATGAAGGCTAATGAGATTCGTAACCTGTCCGTCGAAGAGCTCGACAAGAAGCTCGCCGACCTGAAGAAGGACCTGTTCATGCTCCGCATGCAGCACGCCACCAACCATCTCGACAACCCCATCAAGATTTCCAACGTCCGCCGCGATATCGCGAGAGTTAAAACCGTGCTTCGTCAGAAGCAGCTCGAGCAGTGAAGGAGGTAACCGAAAATGAGTGAAATTAGAACTTCTTCCCGCAAGATGCGCGTCGGCAAGGTCGTCTCCGACAAGATGGATAAGACCGTCGTTGTCACCGTGGAAGACCGCGTGGCTCACCCCACGTACAAGAAGATCATCGGCCGGACGTACCGTCTGAAGGCGCACGACGAGAACAACGAGTGCGGCATCGGCGACAGAGTCCGTGTGATGGAGACCCGCCCCCTCAGCAAGGACAAGCGTTGGCGCGTGGTCGAGATCATCGAAAAAGCGAAGTAAGGAGGCGCCGAAGAAATGATCCAGGCTGAATCTTATCTGAAGGTTGCCGACAACACCGGCGCCAAGGAGCTCAAGACCATCCGTGTTCTTGGCGGCTCCAAGCGCAAGTACGGCAACGTGGGCGACGTCGTCGTCGCCAGCGTCCGCAAGGCCACCCCGGGTGGCAGCGTCAAGAAGGGCGATGTGGTCAAGGCCGTTATCGTCCGCACCACCAAGGGCGTCCGCCGCGCGGACGGCACCTACGTCCGTTTCGACGAGAACGCCGCCGTTCTCATCAACGGCGCAGATGACCACAACCCGAAGGGTACCCGTATCTTTGGGCCCGTGGCCCGCGAGCTCCGCGACAGAGAGTACATGAAGATCCTGTCGCTGGCTCCCGAAGTCATTTGAGGAGGGCATGGGAATGAAGATTCGTAAAGACGATAAAGTCGTCGTTCTGTCCGGCCGCGACAAGGGCAAGGAAGGCAAAGTCCTCTCCGCCGACCCGAAGAACGGCAAGGTCATTGTTGAGGGCGTGCTCGTCGCCTCCCGTCATCAGAAGCCCCGCAAGCAGGGCGAAGAGGGCGGCATCATCCAGCGCGAGACCCCCATTTACGCCAGCAAGGTCATGCTGGTCTGCCCGAAGTGCGGCAAGCCCACCCGCGTGGGCCACACCGTGATCGACGGCG
>OIZA01000454.1_pt1 | contig 21437 bp, 20 predicted proteins | sample 1588381 | NCBI WGS metagenome assembly OIZA01 (sample SAMN03283277) | human gut metagenome | biome: human-associated habitat; material: feces | host: Homo sapiens | place: Peru | collected 2012 | reverse complement strand
AGCCGAAAAACTTTCAAAAGTCTTTTAAAACGCTTTAAATTTATGGATACTTCGCCAAAGGCTCAGTATGACAAAAAGGGCGTTCAGTATGACAAAAAGAGTGTTCAGTAAGACAAATCAAAATGGCAAAGATTTTGTCATTTTGAGCTTTCGCTAGAAAGCGAAAAATCCACGCTTTTAAAGCGCAACTTTGCACTTCAAATTTATGGATACTTCGCTTCGCTCAGTATGACAAGAAATAGCAAAGTATGACAAAGACAAGTCAGTATGACAAGATGAGTTGGTATGACAAAATTTAGGGATTTGTTTGAATTTTGTGGTAAAGTTTGCTTAAATTTATGGATTGCCACGCAGCGAAATTTAACTGCTTGGCTCGCAATGACAAACATATCGTCAAAAGCCCTAAATTTTTGGGCGCAAATTCAGCACCTTTTGATAAAAAAGATGAGTTAAAAAGATGACGAAAAACACTTGCAAAAAAAGCCCAGCCAAAGGCACAAAGGCAAGCAGATAAAAGCAAAGTGTGGCGAATTTAAACTCCAAAGGCGAGCTTTTAGCGTAAAAGCTCGTAAATTCGTCCTTTGAAAGAACGCTGCTTGCCACATCTAAAAGCAAAAGTTTGTGAAAAAGATAATACACCACCGCATAATACACAAAAAAATTCACAAAAGGCACGAGCAAAAGCAGGGTAGCCAAAGCAAAGAAAAGGGCGAATTTACAAAGTATCCATAAGGTTTTGCCTAAAATGACAAGGGTTGAGACGCTGTCTTTTGGGGCGTGGTGATAATACTTTTCATCAATAGCCTTGCAAATAAAGGGCGTGAGAAAGCTCACCACAAAAATCGCCAAAAAAACAGAAGCAAAGACAACCACAAAAGAAGCGGACAAAAAGCTCAAAACGGCGATGAGAATTTGCACAAAAGCTAGGCTATAAACAAAGGCAAACCACGATGCAGCAGGGTCGCCGCCAAAAAGCTCATCAAAAAAGCCCAAAAGCGCCCCAAAGCCAAAATAAGCCAAAACTCCAAAAAGCACAAGGCTAAAAGCAAGCGGCAAAAGAGCGAAATTGAGGAATTTTTTAGTGAAAAAATCATTTAAAGAAAGTTTTAAAATTTCAGTCATTTTTTGCCTTTGTGCTAGCTTTTTGTCGCTTTAAATTTCACTTGCTTTTTGCGTGCTTTAAGTTTTATCATTTAATTTCACTTATTTTCACGGCTTTAAAGCCGCTTTTTACTGCCTTTTTGCGCCTTAAATTTACTCATAACCACATAAATTCACAAGCATTTAGGCTAATACACCAAATCATACCTTTGCATTTTTTCTTTGAGCGTTGTTTCGTTCATTCCAAGCATTGCGGCGGATTTTTTCAAATCGTTTTTGCACTCGCTTAAAACTTCTATAATCAACTCTTTTTCAAGTATGGGAATTTCACGCTTTACCCTGCTATCTAAAAACAAATCATCGCTTGAAATTTGTGCGTTTTCGCTCAAAATGCAAGCGCGCTGAACGATTGAAATAAGCTCTCTAATGTTGCCCGGATAATCATAATCCAAAAGCGCATTTTGGGCGTCCTTGCTGAGCGTTTTGCTTTCTAGCTCGTATTCTTTGCAAGTGTCCTTTAAAACCTGCTCGGCTATGCCTAAAATCTCTTCCTTGCGCTGTTTAAGCGGTGGGATTTTTATGGGGATAGTGTTTAAGCGGTAGTATAAGTCGTTTCTAAACTCGTTGTTTTCGATTTTTTTCTCTATGTTAGCGTTTGTGGCGCACACTATGCGAACATTGATTTTGATGGGCTTTGTGCCGCCAAGCCTTGAAATTTCGCGCTCTTGCAAGGCTCGCAAGAGTTTTGCTTGAATTTCAAAGGGCATTTCGCCGATTTCGTCCAAAAAAAGCGTGCCGTCATTTGCCAGCTCGAAAAGCCCGATTTTAGTGGCGTTTGCGTCTGTAAATGCGCCCTTTTCAAAGCCAAAAAGCTCGCTTTCGATGAGATTTGCGGGGATTGCTGCCATATTTATGGCGACAAAGGGCTTTTGAGCGCGTTTTGAGTTGCGGTGTATGAAATTCGCTACTAATTCTTTACCCACGCCACTTTCGCCAAAAAGCATAACGCTCGCATCGGTTTTTGCGGCTTTTAGGCTCAAATCAAGCGTTTTTTGCAAGGCGGGTGAGCTTGCGAAAAACTCGCTGTTTGCCTTGTCTTTTTTGTCGTTTTTGCCCTTGTGTGCGGTTTTTTCGCGTATGATTTTCACGCGTTTTATGGCGGTAACAAGCGTGCTTATGTCAAAGGGCTTTGTGAGAAAGTCTTTTACACCAAGCCGCACCGCTTCGATAGCGCGGTTGAGCGTGGCGTTGCCCGTGATGATGATGAAATCATACTTGTTGCCACATTGCTTGACAAATTCTATCCCATCAATCCCCGGCATATTTATGTCCGTGATGATTAAATCCACTTCATCATCAAGCTTTTTAAGTGCCTCTGTGGCAGATTTGTAAGAAGTAATGTGAAAGTCCTCATACTCGCTCAAAGCGATTTCAAGGGACTTTCGCATATTTATGTCATCTTCAACCACTACTAAATTCACGCTTTGCCTTTGTTATTTGTTTTTGCGCTCTTCAAGCCCTATTTTTTCATAAGACTCAATGTCAGCCTTGTAAGTGCCATACTTTTTGACTAATTCTCTGTTTAAAAAAGAGATATGCTTAGCGTTAGCGTTTTTGTTGCTCGCCACAGCACGCACAAATTCAAGTTTTTGCTTAGCATCGCTGCTGAGCGTGTCATCTTGACGAAAGGGCAGTTTTTGACTTTGCAAAAATTCCTCAATGAGCGTTTGCAAATTTGTCCCGCTAAACACCCTGCCCTCAGCGATAAAATCCTGCAAGGTTCGTGGCTTTGTCTCTTTTTTTTCGCTTGCGCCCTTTTTGCTTACGCTAATCACAACAACAACGCCTATTAAAGCCACAAAAAGCACCGCAAAAAGCACGATAACAATGCTTGTATTCATCTTTTATCCTTACAATTTTTTCGCAAATTGACGCTTAAAAAAGCTTATTATAGCCAAAATTAGCATTACAATAAAGATATACAACACAAAATTTGGAATTTTCGCCGCGTCCCCTGCTGCATACGAGTGCATACCCACGAGAAAATAATTCACGCCAAAATAAGTCATCACAATGCTCCAATACGAAAACATTGACGCCACCGCGAAGGTGTATTGATTTGACAAACTCGGTATAAGCCTTATGTGCAGCACGGCTGCATAGATGAGTATGCTTATAAGCGACCAGCTTTCTTTTGAATCCCAGCTCCAATACCGCCCCCAGCTCTCATTTGCCCAAATCGCGCCCAAAAAGTTACCGATGGTAAGCAGCATAAGCCCCAAAATCATCGCCATTTCGTTGATACGCGTGGCTTCTGTTATGTTGCGGGCTAAATTTGCGTTGTATTTGCCGTCTTTTTTCATAAAGCACAAAAGCACCAGCACGAAAACGCCAAGCAAGGTGCAAAGCCCCAAAAATCCATAACTAGCCGTTATCACAGACACGTGAATGCTGAGCCAATAGCTATCCAAAACAGGCACTAAATTTGTGATTTGCGGGTCCATTTCGCCCAAATGCGCTACCCACAGCACAAGCCCAGCGAGTATGGAAGTAAGAGAAAGCGCCAGCGGGCTTTTGCGTGAGAATAAAATCCCGCAAAGCCCCAAAGCCCAAGCGATATAAATCATACTCTCATAAGCGTTGCTCCACGGGGCGCGCTCAGCCAAATAGCCACGCAAGCAAAGCCCAGCAGTAAGGGCAACAAAGGCAAAAATCGTCAGCACATAGACGAATTTAAAGGCTATGTGGATATTTGCGCTTGGGCGTAGCATTTTGTAAAGCACCAAACACAAAAGCAAAATGCCCGCAAGCAAGTAAATAGGCATAAGTTTGACAAAAATTTGCGCTGAATTTGAGAAAATTTCGGCATTTATCTTACTTTGACTAGGCATAATGTCCTCGCCATATTTGCGTTGATAGTCCTTAATCCTTTGCAAAATCTCATCTGCCTTGCTGTAATTGCCCTCTATCAAGCCCAAAACGCTAGCGTTTATGTAGTTGCCAAACAAAAACGCCACTTCTTCGCCCTCTGCTTGATTTATCAAGCCCATTTTGCTCGCCTCATCAAGCTGATTTGGGGCAAGCCAAAGATTGTCCTGCTTGCTTTGCAAAGGAAAGATTTTCAGCAAATCCCCGCCAAGCACTAAATTTAAGATATTTGCCCGCTCATCAAGTTTGATAAGCTCTTTGTCAAAAACTCCGCGCGCGTTAGGGTTTTTGCGGTTTGCGTTTTCAACATATTTTTGCAATTTATAATTATCATTTTCATCGAAAAAATCCGCATAGCGAATGTATTTTTGCGGGGCATTTAGCCCTAAAATTTTAGCAAATTCAGCATTGACACCGCTGTTTTTTGGCATAATGATAATGGGTTCAAAAGCCCACCACTGCTTAAACATAAACATAGAAATCACCACGCCGCTGGCATCTTGCCCTTGATAAGTCCTACTTTTGTAAAGTTTTTCCAAAATCTCGCCCGCTAAGGTATCAAGCGGAGTCATTCTGCCGCCTTGCTTTTGCACCACAAGGCTAGCGAGCTTTTGGCTGTGTTCTTTGCTAAAAGCTGGCATTTTAGCGCGGCTTGTGCCTAAGTGCGGATTTGAATTTGCGTTTAAATTCTCAGCTGTGGCTGAATTTTGAGCCGAATTTGCACTAGAATTTACGCTTTCTTTTGAATTTAAAGCTGAATTTGTGCTTGCATTTGTTTCATTTGCCCATAAATTTGGCGTTGCGACAAAAAAGCCGAGCGCAAAAAGCACAGCCATAGCGGTTTTAAGTGCGTCTTGGTTGATGAGCTTTGAAAGGACACGAAAGCGGGATTTTGGATTTAAAAGGCTGAAAAACATTCCCACTATCAGCAAAAAGTAGCCTATGTAGGTCGGAATCTTGCCGGGGTCCTTATTTACCGATAAAATCGTGCCTTTTTCGTCTCTATCATAAGAGCTTTGATAAAAGCGATAGCCACGATAATCAAGCACATTGTTCATAAAAATGCGGTAGTCAAACTTCGTATCGCCATCTCTTACCTCAACTTCACTTGCATAAGAGCTTGGCGAATTTGAGCCGGGGTATCTGTCCATCACAAAGTCCTTCAAATAAAGCTCAAAAGGCAAGTCAAGGCTCACAGGGCTATAAGAGACAAAAAAGAGCTGCCCGCCCACATCGACAGGCGTGGGGTTAGCGTATTCAAAAAGCGTTATGTCCTTGCTTTGCCCCTTAAATTCTAAACTCACTTGCAAGCCATTGACGGCGTTTTGGCTTAATTTTAGCTTTTCATCGCCCATTATTAGGCTGATGAGCCATTTGAAAAAGTTTTCATCTTGTGGGCGGTTTTTGCCTTTGTATTCTATCTTGCCGTTTAAGGACGCGAATTTAACGACAAAATTCATATTTGCCGCCGTGTAAAGTCTCTTTTCAGCAGCATCGGCGCTTGTGTGAGCCTTTAAAGTAGCGTTTTCTCCGCTAGCCATAGACATAAAATTTAAATTCTCGCTTGAAATCACTTGCAAATTCTTGTCGATTTTGATAAAAGGCTTTGGGGCGTTGTCGTTTAAAAAGGCAAAGTTAATGCCGTTTATGTTGATAGTGTCGCCCTCGCCCAGCACAAGCTCGTTTGCACCATCTTGCGGGGTGTTTATCATCAGCACCAAAAGCGGCGGGCTTTGTGTGTCATTGACATAGCTTTCCTCCACATCAAGAAGCAAATTTTTGTATTTTAAATGCGCTGTTTCATCGTCTATTTTGAGTTTCATATCAAAGCTATTTGCAAAGGGCAGCAAAGCCACATCTTCGCCCAAACTTTGCGTGTAGGTTTTCTCTCCACTTAAAGCGGCGAATTTCACATAGGACTTTGAGCTTACTACGCTAGCGTTAGCGCTTTGCTCTCTTATGTGTAAGTTGCCATCATAGCCCAAGTAGCGCGTCATCGCCGCACCCACAAGGATAAGCAAAAACGACAGGTGAAAGGTAAGCAGCGGTAGCTTTGAGCGGTTTATCATCTTGTATCTGTAAATCGCACAGGCTAAATTCAGCCCCAAAATAAGCTGGACAAAGCCAAAATAAGCCGTCCCATAAACCATAGCCCAAGCCGTGCTGGTGCTATAAGCACTCTCTATAAAGGTTGCGATAGCGCAGAAAAACGCGAAGATTAAAAACAGCACAACGCTGATTTTCAGGCTACCAAAGGCGTGTAAAACCTCTTTCATCGTGTATCCTTATGTGTAAAATTTGCAATTTTGCGTGTGAATTTTAGTCAAATTTAGTCAATCTTTCGTTTCAAAGTGTTTGTTTTTTGTTGAAATTTAACAATTTTTGCAAATCACGGGCAAAGATAATGAAATTTGTTAAATTTATGCTAAAATTCACTCAAATTCTCACAAAAAGGACAAAAATGAAAAATATCGCTAGCGAGAATTTGTCAAAACTTGGCAAGGGATTAGGCGAAAGCAAGCTCGGCAAGGGCTTGGGGGATTTTAAGAAGTTCATATCACGCGGCAATGTCGTGGATATGGCTGTGGGCGTCATCATCGGGGCAGCTTTTGGCAAGATAGTATCAAGCCTTGTCAATGATGTGCTAATGCCCTTTGTGGGCATTTTTATGGGCGGGGTTGATTTCAGCCAGCTTGCCATCACCATAGGCGAAGCGCAAATCAAATACGGCGCTTTTATCCAAACTATCATCGATTTCATCATCATCGCCTTTACGATTTTTGTGGTAGTGAAGCTTTTTGAGCGGCTTAAACGCAAAGAAGAAGAAGCCCCAGCCACGCCCGCTACAAAGCCAGAAGACATAGTGCTTTTAACAGAAATCCGTGATTTGCTTGCAAAGCAAAAATAGCGCAAAAAGGCGGTTTAGGATTTCTCGCACGCTTTTGTGTGTAGCGTGCTTGCTTTTGGCGTAAATTTGCTCAAATTTCAGTCAAACTTTAATTTGATTTTGATGAAAATTCATTTAAAATTTGGGCTAGAATTTAAATTTTTAGCTAAAATTTGTTAAATTTATGCTAAAATTCATTCAAATTCTCACAAAAAGGACAAAAATGAAAACACAAAATATCAAAGGCTTTTTTAGCTTGGTAGCACTTTGTAGCGTGCTTTTAGCTCAAAATGCTTTGGCAAAGCCGCCGCACGAGTTAGATTTTGCGCCACACGAAAAGCCGCACTTAAAGGCTAAGCAAGGGCAGGGTTTTGCTCACGGCGAGTTGCCCCATATCAAAGGCATCGCGCCTGAAATCTTTGCAAGTGCGAGTCAAAACGCACAAATAAAAGCCTTGCAAGTTGAAATGGCGTTGCGCAAAGATTTACACAAGGATTTACAAAAATTCAAAGACGAGCGCGAGGAATTAGAGCTTCAAAAAAGAATTACACAAGTGAAATTCTACCACGCCAAAGCTCAAAACGATGAAAAGCAAGTAAAAGACTTGCTCGCACAAATTTATCAAAACGAGCAAGCCCTAAACAAAAAACAAAATCGCCGAGCGCGAATTTCGCAGCACACAAGAGCTAAAAAGGGCTGAAAAACTTTACAAAGAGTTGCAAGGCAAATGAACCTTGCGTGAGTTATAATTGACAAACAAGGCAAGTTTGATGAAAAAAGGGCGTTTTTTGCTTAAATTTAGCCACAAAGCAAATCCGTCAAAGCAAGGGCAAGCAAAAAGGCTTAAAAATTTAGCAATCCTTAAAAATGCCTTTAAATTCACAAAGGCGTGCTGATGAGTGCTGCAAATCTTTTGGCTTGGCTGAATTTCTTTGTCGCTGATGTGCGCGATGGCTTGGGACCTTTTTTGGGCGTGTTTTTGTTGCAAAATGGCTTTGGCGAAGCGCAAATAGGACTCATCGGCACGCTTTCGCATATCGCCGCGCTTGTTTTTGGCGTGCCTTGCGGAATTTTAGTTGATAAAACCACGCGCAAAAAAGAACTCATCGCCTTTCTTATCACTCTTATCGTGCTTGCTTGCGTGTTTAACTACTTTTTTCCATCTTTCATTTTCACGCTTTTAGCGCAAATTTTCGCGGCTTTAAGCGGGGTTTTTCTCGCCCCAGCCTTTGCCGCGCTTACGCTTGGGATTATGGGCGTGCAAGGCTATGCGCTACAATGTGCGCGAAATGAAGCCTACAAACACGCTGGCACCGTCTTTGGCGCGACACTTGGCTTTGTCTTTGCCTTTTATTTTGGGATTGCGAGCATTTTTTTCATCACCGCAGCACTTGGTGGCGTGTCTTTGATAGTGCTTTCTTTCATCAAAAAAGACACCATTGATGACACCGTAGCGCGCGGAGAAATTCACAGCACAAAGGCGCAAAGCGTGAGTGTGTGGGCGTTGTTTGCGGACAAAAGGGTGCTTGTGCTTTGTCTTACAATGTTTTGCTTTCATTTAAGCAACGCCGCAATGCTGCCACTTCTTAGTCAAAGGGCGCACGCTATGGGGGTTGATTCAAGTGGAGCTTACGCAGCGGCTACCATCATCATCGCTCAAAGCACGATGATACTCGTGGCTTTTGTTTGCGGGCGTTTGGTGAGCGAAAAAAGCCCGCGAAAATCAAGGGACAAAGGCGCATTAAACGCTGGCAAAATCTACTTTTGGCTCTTTTTTGCCTGCTTTTTCGCCCTTATCGTTCGGGCTTTTATAGCGGCAAATTTCGCTGATATCGGCGGTATGGTGCTTACTCAGCTTTTAGACGGCGTAGGGGCTGGTGTGAGTGGCGTTGTCGTTCCTATCGTAGTGGCGATGAGCTTGCGTGGCAGCGGGCATATCAACGCGGCTTTGGCTTTTGTGCTGACTTGTGGTGGGCTTGGCGGGGCTTTAAGCGGTGCTGTGGGTGGGTATTTTGCTGAATTTTATGGATATTTTAGCGCGTATTTGTTTTTAGGGGCTGTGGCGGTGCTAGGGCTTGTGCTTTGGGTGCTTGGGAGTAAGTTTGTGCTGGTTAAGCAAAGTGTGATATAATGAGTGAAATTTTAAGGGAAGTAATGAGCAAGGCATTTTCAAAACAAACAACACAAGCAAAGCCTTTAAATTTAAGCCTGACAAGTCGCACGGACAAAGCAAAACGGCAAAAGCAAAAGTCAAATTCAAAGCCATTTTTCAGCCATAAAAATATCTCTTTGTATGAAAATTCTGTGCTTGATAGCTTACTTTTAGCCCCGCAAAGTGTTGATTTAATCATCACTTCTCCGCCTTATAATGTTGGCATAGAATACAACTCAAACGATGATACACACGAGTATGAAAGCTATCTTGCATTTTGCGAAAAATGGCTTAAAAATTGTTATTTTTGGGCGAAAGATGGGGCGAGATTTTGCCTTAATATCCCGCTTGACAAAAACAAGGGCGGGCAGCAAAGCGTGGGAGCTGATATAACGACACTAGCTAAAAAAATCGGCTGGAAATACCACAGCACAATTGTGTGGAACGAAGGCAATATCTCACGCCGCACAGCGTGGGGAAGCTGGCTAAGCGCGTCAGCACCTTATGTCATCGCGCCTGTGGAGCTGATTTTGGTGCTTTATAAGGGCGAGTGGAAAAAGGCGCAAAAAGGGATTAGTAGCATAAACAAAGATGAATTTATGGCTTGGACGAATGGGCTTTGGAGCTTTAATGGCGAGAGTAAAAAGCGAGTAGGACACCCTGCACCCTTTCCACGCGAGCTACCAAAGCGGTGTATAAAGCTTTTTTCGTTTGTGGGCGATGTCGTGTGCGACCCTTTTAATGGCTCTGGCACAACTATGATAGAAAGTTATCTTAACAAACGCGAATTTATCGGCATTGAGATAGACAAAGAGTATTGCGAACTTGCCAAAAATCGCTTTTTACAAACGATACAAAAAGAAAAAGGTTTATTTGATGAGTAAAAAGCAAATTTCACAGCTTGATTTGATAATGGAATTTTTTAAGGCAAACCCAAAACGCGACATTTCGCACCCTGAGGTTGTGGATTGGGTAAGTGCTGAGTGGCAAAAGCGCACGGGCAAAGTTTTTCGCGACCCAGATAGGGGCATAAGAAGTTTGCACCAAAGGGGTTATTTACAAAAAATCGCCAAAGGCGTTTATCGCTATGAACCTGAAATGGTGCATTTAAGGGAGGATTTAGAGGATTTTAGCCCAGCTTTAAAAAGACAAATTTTAGAGCGAGACGGCTATAAATGCGTGATTTGCGGATTTGGCAAAAAAGAGGGCGTGGAGTTGCACATAGACCACATAAAACCCAAAGATTTAGGCGGTAAGGCGACTTTGCAAAATGGACAAACGCTGTGTGCGAGGCATAATTTTTTAAAGAAAAATTTAAAACAAACCGAAACGGGCAAGAAAATGTTTTTACAAATGCTTGAAACCGCCAAAGAAAATGACGACAAAGAACTCATCGCCTTTTTGCGTGAAGTGCTTGAAGTCTATGAAAAACACAATATCAACGGGCATATCGTTTGGAAAAAGGATTAAAATGCGAAAAATTTGCTACACCCTTAAAACTTTTTTGTGCTTTCAATCATCAAAATAAAAAGCAAATAAATGCTCGCGCTCATCATCTTTTTACTCACGCTTTTGGGGATTTTAACTCGTCCTTTTAAGCTTAAAATTTGGGTGTTTTCAAGCGCGGGTGCGGCAGCTTGCATCGCCCTTAAACTCGTGAGTTTGCAGGATTTAAAGCTCATATTTTCGCTCATTTGGGACAGCTGCTTAACCCTCATCGCGCTCATCATCATAAGCCTTTGTTTGCAGGCTTTGGGCTTTTTTGAGTGGCTGATTTTTGCTGTGCTAAAACTTTGCCAAAGGCTTAAATTTAAGGACAAAGCCACCAAAATCCAAGCGCAAAATTCAAATTTAGCCTTAAATTCAAGCCAAAACTCACTCACTCCGCCCGCAAATTCACAGGACAACAAGGCTTTTAACACTCTTTTTACTTCGCAAAAAGTAAGCGAATTTAGCCAAAATTTCACCGCCCCACAAAGCAACACCACGCCAAATTCAAACGCGCAAAATTTGTCAAATTCGAATTTGACATTAAATTTAAGCCAAGCACCGCTTTTTGCGCCACACAACGCCCCAAACACGCTCATCATCAGCGCAAAAGCCCTTTTCATAGCACTTTGCGTTTTGTGCGCCTTGTGTAGCGTGGTTTTAGCAAATGACGGAGCGATTTTAATCCTAACCCCGCTCGTTTTAGGGCTGTTTTTGCGCGCCAAAAGCGTGGATACAAACGCGGTTTTAGCCTTTTTGTTCGCCATTTCTTTCGTGTGCGATGCCAGCTCAAACGCCCTGATTATCTCAAATCTTACCAACATTATCACCGCAAACTACTTTGCTTTGGGCTTTGCGGACTTTGCCGCTACCTTGTTTTTGCCAAATTTGCTCGGCTTTCTCACCGCCCTTTTGCTCTTTTTGCTCGTCTTTCGCAAGGCTTTGCGGGCGAATTTAACCTTTCGCGCGCCCACCACACCAAAACTTTCGGGCAAATTCTTTGCCTTTTATCTTGCCTTGCTGGCATTTTTCGTAGCTAGCTTTTTCATCTCGCGTGAATTTAAGCTGCCTTTGAGCCTAAACTGCCTTGTTTTTGCGCTCTTTTTGCTCGTCATTTTGTGGCGCAAAGCCCCCAAAAAAGCCACAACAGCCCTTAAAAACGCCCCTTTTAGCATTATCATCTTTGTTTTTGGGCTTTTTGTAGTGGTTTTTGCGCTGAGCAAACTTGACATAAACGAAGCCTCAACCGCCCTTTTAAGCACGCTTTCGCAAGATAAATTCACAGGCATTTTCGCCCTTGCAAGCCTTTCAGCCCTTTTTTCAAGCGTGTTTAACAACCTGCCTATGGTGCTTTTTGGGGATTTGTTGCTGAGCGATTTTTTCGCAAATTTGGCTCAAAATTCAAACGGTTTCAGCCTAATAAACGAGCCAAATTTCAAAGAAAGCTTTATCTATGCGCATTTGCTAGGCTGCAACATAGGCTCAAAGCTCACTCCCATAGGCTCGCTTTGCACGCTTTTGTGGCTCGCGCTTTTAGCTCAAAAAGGCGTGAATTTTAGCCTTAAAAACTACCTTAAATTCAGCCTTATCTTTACCTTTGCCACGCTTTTTGCCGCCTGCTTTGGCTTGTGGCTTGTGTGCTAGCCTTTGCAAAATGCCTTAAATCAAGGCTAGATTTATCTTGCAAGATTTATTTGCTTGCCCGCTATGAAAAGTTTGCTTGCAAATTGAGCGTTTAGGACAAACTGCAAGGGCAGTTGGCTTAAATTTTGATTTGCTGGGCTTTGGGTTTTATGCGCCTTTGAATTTGTGTCCTTTTTGGGCGGAGTTTTGTGAGCTGAATTTTCAGCATTTACAAGCAAATCGCCCACTTCAAAGACGCTAAAATCGGCTATTTTCCCCGCTTTTATCTCGCCAAGCTCTAAATTTAACGCCTTTGCTGCGTTTCGTGTCGCCATTAAAAGCAAAATTTTAGCAAGCTCACTTAAATCCTTAAAATCGCTGTGTATCAGCAAGTTTGCCCGCATTTCATCGAGCATTGAAAGGCTTATGTTTGAGCTAAGTCCGTCTGTGCCTAAATTTACGCTCATTTTGTGGCGCAAAGCTGCCTTTAAATCGAATGTTTTTCGGCTTAAAAGGCGGTTTGAAAACGCACAATGCGTGAGAAAGTGCAAATTTTTGTCAAAAAGTGCGAATTCATCGTCCTTTGCATAAACACAATGCGTAAAAAGCGTCCTTTGCCCTTTAAAAAGTTTTACAAAGTCCTTTACAGAGTAGTTTGAGCGTGGATTTTCATCTGCAAAGCGCAACCATTGCTTAAATTTCCCCCTGCCTTGCCTTAGCCAAGCGCTTTCGTGCTGGGATTCTAAAAAATGCGTGCTGACAAGCAAGCCTTCTTTTTGCGCTAAATTCAGCAAAAACTCCGCCAAAGCCCTATTTGTAGAGTAAGTGCTATGCAAACTCACGGCGGGGATAAAACGCTCGTGCGCTAAATCCTTGCTTTTGCGAAAGCGAGTGAGAAATTCAGCCTGTTTTGTGGAATTTTGCGCTAAATTTACGCCCAAAAGCTCGTTGAAAAAAACTATGCGAGCTGAGCTTTTCGCGCAAGCTTTTAAATCGCCGCCAAAGCTTGAAATCTCGCCAAGCGTGCCTGTGCCGCTTTGCTGCATAGTGCGAATGGTTCGCAAGATAAGCTTGTCTTTTGCCTGCTCGCTCAAAGCACTGCGCGCGCTCATTACGGATTTAAGCCACACCAAAAAGTCGCCATAGTGCAAGGTGTAGGCGTTTGCGCTGAATTCTAAATGCGTGTGTGTGTTGATGAAAGCGGGCAAGATGAGCGAGTTGGGCGGGGTTTGGACAAGCTTTGCCTGCGGGTATTTGTCCCGCAAAAGCTCGAATTCTCCGCACTCCAAAATGCGCTCATCAAAGACAAAAGCCTTATTTTCAAGTATAGTAAAGCGCTCATCACACAAAAAAATATAGCGCGCCCTTATGATAAACATAATCTTTCCTTAAAATTTAAGTAAATTCTGCGTAAATTATAATAAATTTAGCTTAAAATGCTATAATGTTATGAAATTTTTTCAAATAAAGGTTTTTTTATGAAAATAATGGTTATCCAAGGTCCTAACATAAATATGCTTGGAGTCCGTGAGACAGGGCTTTACGGGCTTATGAAAATGCAGGACATTCACGAGCAAATGAAGCTTGCGGCAAGTCAGCAACAAGGCGTTGAGCTTGAATTTTTTCAAAGCAACTTTGAAGGCGAGCTGGTCGATAAGGTGCAAGAATGCCTTGGCACAAAAGATGGTATCATCATCAACGCCGCAGGCTACACGCACACTTCTGTGGCTTTGCGCGATGCGATTGCGGCTGTGGGCTTGCCAACGATAGAAGTGCATATCACAAACATAGCTGCACGCGAGGAATTTCGGCACAAAAGTCTCATCGCACCCGTTTGTAGCGGCTTTGTGTCTGGGTTTGGTCCCTTTGGGTATCATCTAGCCTTAATGGGCGTGGTGCAAATCTGCACGCAAATCGAGCAAATCAAGGCGACAAATGCAAAAAAAGCTAAGTGAGACAAACCTTGTCAAAAAAGGCGATGAATTCGGCTTTAAAGACACACAAAGCCACGCAAAGTGCGCTTGTGCCAAAAAATGCAAGGGCTTTGTCAAAGCAAAAGCCTTGTTTTGCGGACTTTTGCGAGCCTTTGGTGGTGGCTGGGGCAAGGAAAATGGTAAGAATTCGCTTTTATCCTTTTGCTACAAAGGGGCGAAATTCAGCCAAATACCTTGCGATTTTAGGACTTGGAAGCAATATGAACGATGAAAAATTTACGCTTAAAAAGCTCTTTCGCTTGCTGATAGATGATAAAAGGATAAAGGTGCTTGCAAGCTCGTCCTTGCTGATAAACAAGGCTTTTGGTTTTGTGGCGCAAAGGGATTTTACCAACGCCGTGCTTTTTGTGCAAAGTGCGTTGCACGCAAGGGCTTTGCTGAAAGTGCTTTTGCATTATGAGCTTAAATTTAAACGCCAACGCAGTTTTAAAAACGCGCCGCGAACGCTTGATATTGATTTGTTGTATTTTAGCGCAAAGTGCCATAATGACGGCTTTTGCACCCTGCCACACACAGGCGTTAATGAACGCATAAGCGTTATCTTGCCCTTGGGCGAAATTTTAGAAAGGAAAGTTTAGTGGGACAGCTTCTTCACACTTTCACGGTGGAAAACACCGATGAAATCATTCCTAAAATAAAGCAAGATTACGGCGATGAGGCTATGCTCGTTACTCAAAAGCAAATTCGAGCTAAAACACTCACGCAAAAGCCTTTGTATGAGGTTATCATTGCGATTGAAGAAAAGGACTATCAAGCTCATCTTGCTAAAATCGGCAAAGCCACGCCAAGCGCAAATTCAGCCAAAGCCCAAAATTCAAGCGCAAATTTAAATTCTTCGCGCACAAAAGCCGATGATGATGTGGTTTTGGACTTTTCACAAAGAGCCAAAGCATCTCGCGATAGAGCTTACGAGCAAGCCGCACAGCCAAAAGAGCCACAAAATAGTAGCTTGAAAGATTTTGGTAAAAAACTCTCAGAAGCCGCTGAGGAAATCTCACAAATGATGAGCGGCGATGAGGCTGAAAAGCCCGTGTATGACAAAAAAATGGAAATGCTTGACAAAAAAATCACAAAGCTTAGCGAAAAGGTAAGCATACTCATCGACACGATGTGGAACGACAAGGCGAATTTGGGCGACATTACCATACCGCCTGAATTTGCCAGCATTTACAAGCTCGCAAAGGCAAGCAAGATGAAAGAGGAACATTTGCAGGCGATTATGAAAGCGACTATTGAAAATATGCCCGCATCGATGAAAACTAACCCCGATGCCGTGTCGCGTTACTTTTACTCACTGCTTCGCAATATGCTACCCTGCCGCCCAGAAACGCAAATCAGAAAGCAAAAGATAATGATGTTTGTGGGACCAACGGGCGTTGGTAAGACGACAACGCTTGCAAAACTTGCTTTTCGTTATGCTTATGGGGACAAACGCTACAAAACGGGCATTATCACGCTTGATACCTACCGCATAGGTGCTGTGGAGCAGCTTTTTCAGTATGCAAAGATGATGAAACTGCCTATTATCGATAGCATAGAGCCAAAGGATTTAGACGAAGCCATACAAACGCTGAGTTATTGCGAGGTGATACTTGTCGATACCATAGGAAATTCACAATATGACCAAAGCAAACTTGCAAAAACAAAGGAATTTTTGTCGCACTCAAACGCCGACATAGATGTAAATTTAGTTGTTTCGGCAAACACGAAGTTGGAAGATTTAATGGAAGTGTATAAGAATTTTAAAGAGTATTTAGACATTGACACCCTAATCATCACTAAATTTGACGAAACCAAAGTTTTTGGCAACATTTTTTCGCTCATTTATGACACAAATGTGCCGATGAGCTTTTTTAGCGTGGGGCAAGAAGTGCCTGATGATATAGAGCTTGCAAGTAGTGATTTTTTAGTAAAGTGCGTGTTAGAGGGCTTTGTAAGGAAAAACGATGAGTAACCAAGCCGATAAACTAAAAAATTTGATGAATCAAAACAGCATTAGAGCGAGCAAGCAAACGCATTTTGTCGCTATTACAAGTGGCAAGGGCGGCGTTGGCAAAAGCACGATAAGCGCGAATTTAGGCAATGTCCTAGCGCACAATGGCTACAAAGTAGGGCTTTTTGATGCTGACATAGGGCTAGCGAATTTAGATGTGATTTTAAATGTGCGCCTTGAAAAAAACTTGCTCCAAGTGCTTAAAGGCGAATGCTCGCTTGAAGATATTTTAATTGAAGTAAAGCCGAATTTATGGCTTATCCCCGGCGAAAGTGGCGATGAAATTTTAAAGTATAATGACAAAAACATTTACGAGCGCTTTTTAAACCAAGCAAGCGTTTTGGATAATTTAGACTTTCTCATCATCGACACGGGCGCAGGCATAGGCGGCAACACGGCGCATTTTTTGGAAATGGCTGATGAGATAATCATCGTTACTGTGCCTGACCCAGCGGCGATTACCGATGCGTATGCGACTATAAAAATGACTTCAAAGAGCAAGGAAAATTTACTTTTGCTCTTAAATTCAGTAAAAAACGAAAACGAAGCCTTAAAAGTCTTTGAAAATTTAAAAAAAGTAGCCGACAGCAACATAAAAAACCCTTTAAATTTAGAATTTTTAGGCTTTTTAAGCACGAGCAAAGACATAAGCACGAGTATCAAAAAAAGAACGCTTTTTAGCGATGAAAATTCAAGCGCGAGCGATGAATTTAAGGTGATAGCGTCAAAACTTTTGTATCGTTTGGAGCAAAGGGAGCTTGATGATATGCCAAGCAAAAGCGTAGTGGGCTTTTTCAAAAAAGTAGTGGAGAGATTTTAGATGAAAGTAAAGATAATGCCCGAAAACTTTGTCGCCTTTTTCACGGTGTGTGGCTTTTTTGTCGGGCTTACTTTTAGCGTTATCAGCATTGATGGAGCTTTTGAGATGATTGTCTTTACGGTGCTTATCACTTTTTTGTTTTATATGCTGATACACATTTCTATAATGACTTTTATCGACAAGGAAAAGCCCCTTGCACGAATTTTTAACAAAGATGAATACGAGATGATTAACGAAGTGCTGATAACTGATTTAGAAAAAAGAGTCAATAAAGCAGACCATCTTATGGAAGCATTAGCACAAGAAAGAGAAGAAATAAAAAAGAGTGAAGCAAAAGAAAAAAGGCGCAAAAATGGTAAAAAAAATGTCGCTTAATCCCTACGCACAGGCTCTTAAAAGAGAGCAAGATGAGCTTGTGGTGTCTTACTTGCCTGCCCTGCGTGCTTTGGCGTTTCGCCTTAAAGAACGCTTGCCGTCAAGCATAGATGTCAATGACTTAATCAGCATAGGCGTTGAAGAGATGATAAAGCTCGCAAGCCGTTATGAAAAAGAGCAAAACAACAGCTTTTGGGGCTTTGTGAAAAAGCGTGTTTATGGGGCTATGCTTGATTATTTAAGAAGCCTTGATGTGATGAGTCGCAACAACCGCAAAATCATCAAGGACATAGATACGCTTATCGATGAGTATTATCAAAAGTATGAAGAAGAACCTGATGATAAATACCTAGCACAAAGGCTAAATTTAGAAGTAGAAAAAGTCAAAGAAGTCCGTCAAGCCCACGCCGTGAGCTATGTCTTACCGCTTGATGAACAAATAAATTGCTACACAGAAGACAACACCCTTGAAAAAATCGAAAAGCAAGCCCTACTTGACAAGGTAAGCGAAGTGCTAGAAACCTTAAAAGAAAGAGAACAGCTTATCATACAGCTTTATTATTATGAAGAGCTTAACCTAAAAGAAATCAGCGAAATGCTCGGTATCGGCGAAAGCAGAATTTCACAAATCCACAAGAAACTGCTGCGAAAATTAAGAGAAAGGGTGATGAGTGCCTGAGATTTTATCCCAAGAAGAAATTGACGCCCTACTTGAAGTAGTCGATGATGAAGCCAGCGGCTTTTCGCGCACTAAGGCTGAACGCGATGAGCGAAATATAGTCGTTTATGATTTTAAACGCCCAAACCGCGTCAGCAAAGAACAGCTGCGCTCCATCAAAGGCATACACGACAAACTCGCGCGAAATTTAGCTTCTCAAATTTCATCGATGATGAGAAGCATAGTGGAGATAAAACTGCACTCAGTCGACCAAATGACTTATGGCGAATTTTTAATGTCCTTGCCAAGCCCGACAAGCTTTAATGTCTTTTCGATGAAACCCCTTGATGGCAACTGCGTTTTAGAAATCAACCCAAGCATTACCTTTCCTATGATAGATAGACTTTTGGGCGGACAAGGCGAGAGCTTTGAGACTATGCGCGAGCTTACTGACATAGAGCTGAATTTACTTGATAGCATTTTGCGGATTATTATGCAGCGTTTAAAAGAAAGCTGGGCAACTGTAACTGAAATTTACCCAAGCGTTGAGGCTAAGGAAAGTAGTCCAAATGTCGTGCAGATTGTCGCGCAAAATGAAATCGTCATTATGGTGGTAATGGAAATCATCATAGGAAATTCAAGCGGTATGGTCAATATCTGCTACCCTGTCGTGCATTTAGAAAGCGTTTTAAGCCGCCTTGCAAACCGCGACATAATGATGGGCGAAACCTCAGCCAAAAAAAGCCGCAACAAAGAGCTTAAAACCCTAATCGGACGCGCTGAGGTCGTGTATGAAGTGCTTTTAGGAAAAACATTTATCAATGTCGATGAGTTTTTAAATTTACAAGAAGGCGACATTTTGCGCCTTGACAGAGAAGCCGATGATAAGGCTGTTGTAAGCATAGACAAAAAAGATGTCTTTTTAGCGCAAATCGGCTTGCATAGATTTAGAAAAAGCGTTAAAATCATCGAACTTATCCGCACTGACAAAGATGAGATTAAAGAAATTTTGGAAAAATACGAAGAAGAACGCCTTGCCAAAGCAAGCGTTTATGATGCCAAAGAAAACGAAGATGAAGAGGAGGAAGAAATTTTATGATGAATGACTTTTTAAAGGTGTTTGTCGATGAAGCCACAAGCACCATAGAAGGACTTACGGGAAAGAGCGCGAAATTCAGCGAGTATCAAGAATTTGATGTGGGCGCACAAGACAGCATAAAGCCGCCTTTGGTGCGCGCGGTGTTTCACACTAGCGATGGAGGCAAATTTGGCATTTTAGTAAGTGCCGTTTTGATGGGTGCTATAACCGAGTGGATGATGGGCGAAACTGAGATTTCTAAAAAAAGCGAGCTTGATAGCGATGCTATGGACGGGGCAAAAGAAGTTGTTTCTAACATAATCTCAGCCGTTTCTACCACGCTTGGAGCGCAAAAAGAAATCCCCAAAATCTCCCTAATGCTTGAAAAATGCGACTTTGTGCCTGATAGCTTGGATTTGGATACCTTTCACAAGCTCTTTTTTTACGATGTGCAAATCGCTGATTTAAACGAAAAATTCGCCCTTGTAATGGACGAAAGGCTTTACAACACGCTCACACAAGCAAATGCAGAAAGCGAAAGTGCTGACGGCAGCGAATCTAGCGAAAGCAAAATCATCAAAATCGAAGGCGAACTCAAAAACATAAATTTGATTATGGATGTGCGCTTGCCCATAAGGGTGCGCATAGGCAACAAAAAAATGCTCTTAAAAGATGTGCTGACTATGGACATAGGCTCTGTCGTGGAGCTAAACCAGCTAGCAAATGACCCTTTGGAGATACTCATCGGCGACAAGCGCGTAGCTTATGGGGAAGTCGTCATCGTAGATGGCAACTTTGGCGTGCAAATCACCGAAATCGGCACGAAAAAAGAACGCTTGGAGCAGTTAAGGTAAATTTAAATTTGGCTTGACAAAAAGTGTTTGAGCCTTAAACGAGCATTGCGTTTTATCAACTTGCCATAATGCTTTTGTAGGATTTGATGATAGTTTCGCGGCTGGCTTGCCTTTGGCGAGCTTGCGCGAAGCCCTCAGCGGACTTGGTGCGCATTTCATTTGCAAGGGCAAGCACTTCACTCTTGCTTTGCGTGTCATAATCGCTCTGTATGGTGTTGAATTTTCCCATTAAAATTTGAGTATAAAGCTGATAAATCGAGCTTTGATTTGCGAAATTGTCTATATTTGCCTTTTTGACGGAGGTGAGATACTGCTGATAAGCCGCAAGCAGCCTTTCATCGGAAATCGCCTCTTTGTTAATGCCCTGCGTGTAAAGATAAAAATCAAAGCTCATACCGCCTTTGTTTTGCTCGCTGATGAAATTTTTGAGCGAATTCTCATCATCAAGCATTTGGTAGAATTTTTGATGGTCAGCAAGGTTTAAATTCAGCGCATCGACAAAGAGCATACTCGGCTTTTTGGCGTTTTCGTAGATGAAATTCATCAAAAGCCCAGACTTTGACACTTCGCCGCTTTTGTTGATATAAGGCTTGATGAATTCGTTGTTTGCGGTGTTTTTGATAGCGGAGTTAAAGCTAAAATCGATGATTTTGTTGTCAAGTCCAAGCGGGTTTAGGTTTTTGTTGTCAATGCGCGCTTGTTTGAGCTGTGCGGTGTCGGCGTAAATGCGGTTGATAATGCCGTCAAACTCGCCGCTTTGCGTGGAAAAGCCTTGATTTAGGCTCGCAATCTCCCCGCGCGACAAAGAAGTGTTGTCAGCACTAGCAAACTCGCCCTCCACTGAGCGCAAAGTGCTGAAATACCTGCTGATAAGCTCGGACATATCAAGTTTGCTTGCGCTACTTTCATCATTTGCTAGCACTTTTGCTATGCTTTGCACGCTTTTAATGTTGATTTCATAGGATTCTGGTAGATTTGCAGCCTTGTTGAATTCCTTGTCAAAAATGCCCCGCTCGTTTATGCGAAAGCCAAATTCACTCATAAAGCTCGTGGTAGTGGAATTTTCAGGGGTCAAGTAAGTGTTGCTTGTCGCTTGGGTGTCTTTTTGACTCGCATTTGCGTTGCCAAAACCCCAGCTTGTCGCTGTTGTATAGGTATTTGCGTTTGCGTAATTCGCATTTATCGTCATCTAAATCTTTTCTTTAAGCTTCAAAAATCAACACTGCTACGCCTTTGCAAGCAAATTTCATTCCAAAATGCTGAAAATTCATATAAATTTGATAAAAAATTTGAATTTTTGCCTCAATTTTCTTGCTTTTGCTCATCAAAAACAAAAAACCCCAAAAAATCCAAGCCACACTCCAAAAAAATCCATCACACTCAAATTCAACAAAATTCCACCCCAAAAATCCCCAAAACCACCAAAACCCCCAAGCACACCACAAAAATTTTTTGCTTGTCATACTGATGAATTTTGTCATACTGA
>OIZA01000452.1_pt1 | contig 21476 bp, 22 predicted proteins | sample 1588381 | NCBI WGS metagenome assembly OIZA01 (sample SAMN03283277) | human gut metagenome | biome: human-associated habitat; material: feces | host: Homo sapiens | place: Peru | collected 2012 | reverse complement strand
ATAATTACATTCTTTATCCCATTAACGTAACGAGGTCTTTCCTATAGCGTAAAAACAGCAGCCGGATAGATAAGGATTTTTCTATCCGGCTGCTGCCGCAACAATTCATATTTCTGATGTGTATGTATTTACTGATCTGCGCTTTCATACATGCAGGATGTTGTTCCTGCCTGCTCTTATCTTTGCAACCGCAAGCGTGATCCCGTCCCTCGCCTGCTTTTTCAATATCAGTTCTCCTCCGCCGTATGTTTCGCAGCCTGCGAGCGCCGACCGCTCACAGACATTATCCACCCCGACCGTCTTTTTTACAAAATCCGAGGACGCAAACGCACCGGATATCTGTTCCAAAACCTCTGCGGAAAAAGTGTGATAGGGGACTGCCTGATGCGCCGCCCATCTCACAATACCCGCTTCATCCTTTTTTCGGTCAATGGAAAAAATGCCGGCGACATCTTCTTCCGTAATGCCAAGTGTATCCAGGTTTTCCCGGATAAATGCCCCGATCTCGCCCTCTGTCTTTCCTTTTTTACAGCCGATCCCAAGTACATATCCCTTTGGCTTTAGCGGCAGTACCGCGTGGGCAAGTGCCTCTTTTTCTGTGGATATCACAAGGTCTGTCTGTCCATCCGGTGGATAAGTTTCCCGTTCGAACTCCTCCGGCAGCTCTTTAAGCAGCCCGTGAAACTCCGGCGCCACGGAAACTGTGACCGTCTCCTCCTCCAACACTTTTGCGGAGATTTTCGCGATCCCCCGGCGGTCTAAGATCGCAAGCGCATGATCCCTCGCAAATACGTCCACCGCAAATTTTCGATTTACATCTGTTGCCGTCGTGATCACCGCAGTCGCAGAAATCCGCGATGCGAGACGCTCCGCGATCTCATTCGCGCCCCCGACATGCCCGGATAAGATCGGGATCACATACTGTCCGCACTCATCCACGACAAGCACCGGACTGTCCTTTAATTTGTCGCGCACCGCGCCAGCGATGGCGCGCACGGCGATACCACACGCCCCGACAAAGATCAGTGTGTTTTTTTGTTCAAACTGCTCGCCTGCCCATTCCGCCAGCGGTTTTTCCAAAAACCAGATCCCATGCGCATCCAGATATTTTCTTTCGGTCTCTCCTGCTTTTTTCTGTCCGGTATAAAGCCGGATCTCGCCATCCGCACTTAACACATCCCGGATTTTTTCTGACAGCACACGCCCTTTTTTTGTAAAGCTGATGACCGCCGTCCTCATGATTTCTTCCTCCGAAATTCCGTCTCAAAATCCGGGTCATACAGCTTTGAACGCTCGTAGCTTCGATGTGCGACTGCCTCTCCTACGAGCACGAGCGCAGTCTTCGTGATATTGTGTACACGCGCGGTCTCTTCCAGTTCTGCCAGCGTACAAAGATACGCTTCCTCCTCCGGCCAGGTCGCCTTGTATACAAGCGCCGCAGGAGTGTCAGCCGGATAACCTCCGGCAACAAGCCGCTCTTTGAGTTCTCCGAGTCTTCCGGTGCTCAGATAGATCGCCATGGATGCTCCATGTGCCGCAAAGCTCTCGATGCTCTCTCTTTCCGGAACCGGTGTTTTGCCCGCCATCCGCGTGATGATAAGCGACTGCGAGATCCCCGGAAGCGTGTATTCCAGATTTAAGGATGCCGCCGCGCCAAAACACGCGCTGACGCCCGGACAGCTCTCATAGGAAATCCCTTTTTCATCGAGGATATCCATCTGTTCCCGCACCGCACCGTAAATACTCGGTTCTCCCGTGTGCAGACGCACGGTCATCTTCTGTTCCTGCTCCGCCCGCTCCATCACGGCAATGACTTCCTCTAACGTCATGGCTGCGCTGTTAAAAATTTCACAATCCTCTTTCGCATAGGAAAGAAGTTCTGGATTGACCAGCGAACCTGCGTAAATGATGACATCCGCCTGTTCTAAATAGCGCTTGCCGCGCACCGTGATGAGATCCGGCGCACCGGTTCCCGCTCCCACAAAATATACCATATCAGACTTCTCCTTTCATGATCGCCCATCCCTGCTGTTCACGATCTCCCGACCTGCTGTCTGATCGAAACAAGCAGCTCATGCGCATGTCCGCTCGCCGCAAGCTCTCCAAATTCATTGGAATATAAAATACACGCGATCTCCATTTTTCCGGCGGCGCGCTTATTTAAGTAAAAACAGATCTTTTCCATGACACGGCGCATGACTGCTTCCAGCTTTCCCGCGTCTTTCAGGAAAGCGAGCGCTTCCTCCGTCGTCACGCAGCCCAGGATCTTTTTTGCCAGATCTGCCTCCACATCTTCCATAAGTGCCGCGGCCGCAAGCAGTTCCATCCGGCAGTCCGCCTCCCTCGAATGGGTATTCATGATCCCGCCCGATACCTTGATGAGTTTCCCGATATGCCCGGTCATGAGCATGTGCGTAAATCCGCATTCCACCGCCATATCGACCGTCTGTCCGATAAAATTGCTGCACTTGACACTGCGGTCGAGATCGTAATCATACGTCCGTTTCATAAAATTCAGCCCGTAGTTTCCCGGCGAAACCGCGATCAGCTGCTCTCCAAGCGCCCGGTGCTGCCTTAGTTCCACACGGATCGTATCGAGCAGTGCCTGTGCGCTCATCGGTTCCACGATGCCGCTCGTTCCGAGGATGGAAATGCCGCCAACGATCCCAAGTCTCGGATTGAACGTGCTTTTCGCAAGCTCCTCGCCCCCCGGCACCGAGATCTCCACCGCAAGCGCTCCATGGAAATCCAATGCCGCACAGACTTCACGCACTTCTTTTTCGATCATCTCTCTCGGCACATGGTTGATCGCCGCGTTTCCTACCGGCTGATCCAGTCCGGGCCTGGTCACACGACCGACACCGTTTCCTCCGTCGATCACGATCACAGGCTCTTTCTCTCGCGCATGCTCGCTTTGATCCTCCGCGTTTATGCCGTCCCGAAACGAGACTGCCGCATAGATGAGTGCCCCGGTCGTGACATCCGGGTCATCCCCGCCATCCTTTTGCACGGCGCAGGAAACCTTCGTCTCCCCACGCACCGGATCGCAGATCTTCGCATGATAGCGGATTCCCTTCGGCGTCTCGATCGTGATCTCTTTTTTCTCTTTTCCCGTTAAAAGCATATATGCCGCCGCCTTTGCCGCCGCAGCCGCACAGCTTCCCGTTGTGAATCCGTAACGCATCGGTTCCCCGCTTCCTTCCATCCGTATCTATAAATAATAACAGTTTTTCGTACATCCGCCCCGGAAAAGTTCGGTCTGCACCCGCTTTTTATACCTCGCTGTCCACATGTCCGCGCCTGCCTGTTCTGAACATTCCGCTGCCTGCCCGGCTTCCAGGCTTTCGACTTCCGCAAGGATCTGAAGCGCCCGCCTCGCCTGCATGATGTCCCGCTTTGCGTACTCCGCATAATTGCCGCGTCCCACGATCTTTAAATGCGTGACACCCGCTCTTTTTAGATCATATAGCGCACAGAGTCCACAGCCGGTCGCCCCGGTCACATAGCCCTCCTGTTCCGTTTCCGCGCATACATCGGATATTTCTTCCGCCGCCGCCAAACTGCGTTTCTGCCGCCCATCCACATTTCCAAGTTCATACGGCACATGGCACAGATGTGCAAACTCATCGCAGTGAAAGGAATTGCAGTACGCGCCGGTAAAATGACACATCTCGTTTAAAAAAAATGCCTCATACTCCGGGATCTCTCCCCTGCATTTTACAATGCACGCCTGCATCTGCGCAATACTGTTCTTCCGGTGAAAGATCACGCGGCGAATGTCAAATTTTGCGATCTGCGCTAAAAACAGGGAGTTGACCTCCGCACATTCCCCGCTCAGATGGATTTTACAGGAGATTTTCTGTTCCCGCAGATATAGAATCAGCGCCGGATCTGCGATGATAAACGTGTCAAATCCGATCTGCATACACGCGTCGACGAGTTCTGCGATCTCTTTATACTGCTCGCCTGTGTAATACAGGGAATTCAGGGCAAGTTTCACCGGCACACCGTAACAGTCCACCATCTTTTTTAATATTTTAAGTTCCTCGAACGCGCCGATCTGAACGTTGTAATTCATGACCTCCCGCCGGTTTAACGGCTGCATGGTTCCGTATTTTTTACTCCAGGTAAACGGAACATAGCCGCAGAAAAATTCGTCTGCGCCCGCCTCGGCAAACGGAATGTATTCATCTAAAGAACCAAGCCCGGATACGATCTTCACAGTCTTCCATCTCCTTCATTTTTACATCAGATTTAACACGATGCGGTCTGCTCCGTGCGCGATATAATAAAAAAGCAGCGTATCTTCCGTCAGTATCTGCGTGTCATACGAAAACAGCGAATTGTATCTTCCGACCATATGCAGATGATCGGGATAGGAAAACACATAGTCCCTGCAATAACGCGGACAGGTCTCCATCTCCCGCTGTCTGCCCCGGCTCCCTTCTTTACATCTCGCGTAGAGCGGACAGTACTGGGACGTATTGGTCTGATAAAACGGAAAGTGGATACTGTTTTTCCCTTCGGGTAATTGTATACAGTATCCACAAGACTCCTGTTCAAAGCGCGTGATCCCATACGCTTTTTTCAAATACGCACGGTAAAATGAACTGTTTAGCGCATTCTCCGCCGGCGGCTCATGCTCACCGGACACCCCGATCTTGTAGCGCACGCGTGGGTCCTTTCTTCGCTTGTTTAAAAGGACTCCAGGCACCGGCTCAAACCATGTTTTCCTCTCACAGATCAGTGAAAGCATTCCCCAGTCGCCCGCCACGATCTCGATCCGGGTCTGCGCCCTGTCACACCATGCCGCGATCTGATCCAAAAGCTTCCTTGTATCCGCGATCCGCTCCTCACGCAGATAGGGAAACATCAGCGTGATGCTTAAATGTTCCCGTTCTGCCTTATCCAAAAGTTCCTTTAATTTCTCCCAGTCCGGGATCAGATGCGGGCAGAACTGATTTCCAATGTAAAGACGCTCCGGCAGATACTGTGCAAGCGGATGACCGGAAAGTCCATGCTCTTTCCAGTAGTTTTCATAGAATACCGCTGCATCCTGATCCAGATATTGCTCATACAGCTCCGGGCAATCCAGCTCCACTGCCAGTTCCGTCTGCCATTCGCGCAGCATGTGAAGAAGTCCTGTCTCACGCACCGCATCGGTATCGATGTTCTGATACCACTCCGCACGCTGTCTCGCAAAATCCGTCGTGATCGCATCATCCAGCTTTGCCGGGTATCCGGTATAATCCTCCGAAAGCGCCGCATCATCGCCCGCAAGTTTCTTTTGGATATAATGGTCATACGCCACATAGAGCTTTTGCACTGCCTTTTTGTAGCTTTCCTCCGCGATCTCTACTTCATACTCGAAATAGAACTGTCGCTCCGGATCGCCGTTGCGCTGAGATGAAGTCTTCTGCTGCACCGGAGCTTTTTTCTCTGTGACCGCCGGATTTTCCAATGCGATCCCATCATACTGCCCCGCTCTGTCATCGTAAAAATATAATTCCAGCCGGGAAACGGCTCCGATCCGGTCCGCAGTCCGAAATACAACCCTGTCTTCTTCCAGTTCCAGGACCCGCACTTCCAGACGCTGTCCGAAATCCTCTGTAATATAACCTGAAATCAGCGCAAACGGAAACATCATTGTTATCGGATTTCCTCCTTACATGTACTGCCCGAGAAATGAAAAAACACTTTCCCAGTAAGTGTCTCCTAACACATACATTGCCTCTCCGTGTCCGGCTCCTTCCGCCGTCAGGCTTGTTTTGTTCTCCCCCGGCTTTGCCTGATACAGGATATCCATCATTTCATAGGGAATGAAATCATCCGCCGTTCCGTGGATGAACATCATCGGCTTTTCGCAGGACGCAACCTGTTTTAACGCAGATGCCTCCTTGAACGAATAATGGGCTTTCACAGAAGAAAGCGCACTTGCGGTATAAAGAACCGGAAATTCCGGAAGCCCGAACCGGAGCTTTAATTCGTTGGAAAAGATATCCCATACACTCGTGTAACCGCAGTCCTCAACAAAGGCGCACACCTGATCCGGCGTATCTTCCCCGGAAGTCATCATCGTGGTCGCCGCCCCCATGGAAACTCCGTAGAGTACGATCTTTGCCGATGCATCCTGTCCGGTGATCCAGTCCACCCAGTCAAGTACATCCTTTCTGTCGAGCCAGCCCATACCGACATAATCGCCCTCGCTGTCCCCACAGGCGCGCAGATCCGGCGAAAGCACCTGATAACCCGCATCATAAAAATGCTGCGCCGCCGCAACACCCGCACGGTGATCGCTGCGATAGCCATGCAGTGTGACCACCCAAAGATGGCTGTCCGTATTCTCATAATATATCCCGTTTAATGCCAGTCCGTCATCCGATGTGATACCCACCGTTTCTCCCGGGTGCTCCGCTAAAAATTCCTCATTTTTTGTCTGCTGCAATGCCCGGTTGTCCGCGATCGTCTTTTCAACGCCCTCTCCCGGTGTCTCCACATCCAGTGACACTTCCCGGTCTCCGCCGTCTCCACTCCGTCCAATTGCATAGTTGACTAAATAATTGCTGATAAATAAATCTGCTGCCAGTAAAATAACGACCACCGCGATCAGCAGTTTCGGTAAAATCTTTTTTCTCATAACGTTCCTCCCATTTGTAGTTTTATTTCAATAACTACCATAATACCATTACTGCTGCCGGGAAATCAACTTTTGTAGGGTGCTTATTTTTCCCTCAAATACACTTCCACGACCGCTCCGCCCGCTTCATTCCGGTATTCCAGATACCCGCCCTGCGCCACCGCAAACTTCCTTACGATGGCGAGCCCAAGTCCCTGATGCGTACTGTCATGGCGGCTTTCATCCCCACTGTAAAATTCCTGATCCGCGTAAAGCAGATCCCGCTTTGAAAAACCTCTTCCGAAATTATGGACGGAAACTTTTAAAAATTGCTCTCCCTCTCTGCAATTTTCTGTCACCGAAAGCCGGATTCCTTTTTCCTTATCGCCATACGCAAACGCATTGCTCAGTATATTTTCAAACGCACGGATCAAAAGCTGTCGGTCACAGATCACCCCGCCTTTTATTTTTTCACCGGAAAACGAGACAAAACTGCCCTGCGCCGCCGCCGTCTGCCTTGCGATATCAAAAAGCAGTTCCTTTACTTCCTCCCCCGAAAAACATTTCTGCTGCTCGGGCAGACTGCCGCCGTCCAGTACCTGCCGCATGGCTGCAAGATAATCCTCGATCTGCTGTACATTGGAAAGGATGTATGCCGTGCTCTCCCCTGCCTCATCCGGCAGTGTTTCCTCCGCCAGAAGCTCCGCATGCCCGCGGATCACGGTGAGCGGTGTTTTGATGTCGTGCGCCAGTGCCGCCATCTGCTCTTTTTTCTGCTGCTCCAGCTTCCACTGCTGCTCCAGCGACTCCTTTAACGCCCGCTTCATTTTTCCAAACGAGTCCATGACGGTATTGATCTCTCTGATATCCGATGCCTCGATCGCAAAATCCAGTTCCTGATCTGCGATTTTTTTCGTGACACGCTCTAACTTCTGCAATCTTTTTTTCAGTACTTTCGCGAATGTCCGCGACACAAGCACTGCATTGGCAAGAAGCAGCAGCACAAACAAAAAAAGGACAACAACTACCAGGATGCCCTCCGGATTCGGCAGATAATCGTTTAACTTTTCATTGGCAAACTGCAAATAGAGCGCATATTTTACAATGCAGACCTCTCCGTCCGCCCGCCGGATATACTGATAATAGAAAGCTCCGCCCGCCGATGATCTTTCCTCCTCGTAATGCTTCCACGCCGGCTCTTTTTCCTCATCCGCAAAATTTCCATACAGATACCATCCATCCGCATCATATACGCCATAGCTGCACCGGTTCGGGATAAGATCGGACGTTACCACGTCTGCCTCCGCGATCGCATCCCGTCTCTCATCGATCTGCTCCTCTGCATAATTTGCCGGAAGGAACAGACTGCTCATGGGAAACAGACAGATGACACCGATCAGAATCACAAAAATGAGCAGGATATTCACACAAAAGATCACCGTATATCTGGTAAAAAGTCCCGCGAGCGTGACCTCTCTTTTTTTTCGTTTTATTTCCATCTGTACCCGATCCCCCATACCGTTTCCACCGGAGAAACCTCAAATTTCTGAAATTTTGCCCGGATATTTTTAATGTGCTCGGTGATCGCAGAACTGTCCGCCTCCCCGTCATATCCGAACACATGCTCATAGATCTGCTCTTTGGAAAACACCTGTCCCCGGTTTAATGCCAGATACTCACAGATCGCATACTCGCTCTTTGTAAGAGAGATCCGCTGTCCTCCGCAGAAAATCTGTTTTGCCTGCAAAGAAATTTCCACCTCGCCGATCGTGACAAGATGCTTTTTTTCCCGCAGTTCCCGCCGAAGATGCGCCGCCACGCGTGCCCGCAGCTCCCCGATGCCAAACGGTTTTATGATATAGTCATCCCCGCCGACGCCGAGTCCGACCATCAGATCCTTTTCCTCCGATTTTGCCGTCACAAACAGGATCGGACAGTCCACCTTATCCCGGATCTTTTCACAGAGCGTAAAGCCGTCGATCCCCGGCATCATCACATCTAACAGGATAAGCTGGTACTGATTTAAGTGATCCATCTCTAACTTTTCCGGATCTTCCACGGTCGTCACGTCATATCCTTCTTTTTGCAAAGTCCGCTCGATCAGCCGCAAAATTCCTCTGTCGTCATCGATTACAAGTATTCTAGTCATCACAGTGCCTTCCCTCATAAAAATGAAACCATACCATGATTATGACACAAACGGCAGCCCCAATCAATCCACCCGTGACTGCGCTCTGCCACATCTGCGCCTTTGTAGAAAATTCCACGTCCGGGTAAAGTGCCACTGTAACATACGTCATGCTTCCCCTTGCGCTAAAAGCTGCCGGGACAAACTGCCAGATGCCATCCCCAAGTCCGGTCAAAAACAGCGCCGAGACCAGACTTTCCGTCACTGCCACTCCCATGGAGACTGCCCTTGAAAATCTGAGATTTAAAAAGAGATGCTCCGCATACAGCGGAATGCTGCCTGCCCAGAGAAAAAGCGCCGAAACCGCATAGACAACCGGAGGGATCTCCGTATTTTTTAAGAAAGACCATTCCCCCGCCGCCAAAATGCCGACCGCTCCAAAAACCGCGAAAAAAGCAAGTACCAAAAGCGCCGTCCACTTCGCCAGAAACGCATACGCGCGCCGTGTTGTCATTCCAAGAAACGTCTGAAAGTGTCCGCCTTCCTCTAATGCAACACTTTTGGCGCACAAAATACTGATGACCACCGGAAACGCGATCCCGACTGCTTCAAAAAATCCCGAAATCTGCAATGGCGCACTCCAGTTTGATGACGCGTAATAGCATAAAAAGACCATCGCCGGCAAAACCGCTCCTGCGATATGCATGGGATAACATCCATTATGCCGCATCTTTAAAAGTTCCGCTTTCCACGCTCTCCATGTCTCTCTCATGCTTTTTCCACCTGCCTTCTGAACCACCTGCGGCTTCCCGCCCAGAGAAGAAGCAGCCAGAGAACCGATGCCACCATACCAAAAAGCACGGCGCGCGGCTCCATAAGTTCCGGCTTCCATGTCATCTGCCCTTCTTTTGCGATCAGTCCGTTTGGCAGAATCTCCAGCAGTACGCACATCAGACGTGCCGTGATCCCCTGCGGCAAAAGAAAAAAAGCAGCTTCAAGCGACAGGCTGCCCGCAAGCACCAGATACACTGCAATATGAAGCAAAAACATCAGAAATCCCCCAAACTTCTGGGACATCCATAAGCAAAACGGGATCTGCCAGAGCGAGGTGATCCAGATCACGCCTGCCGCCACAACCTGCATCCGGGTTGCCGGCATCTCCACCATGGTATAAGAAAACTTCTCCGTCAGACAAAAGTTTCCGACTACAGCCCCTGCAAGCAAAATTCCATTTGCGATCGCGGTCATCCCTGCCGCAGCAAGGATTTTGGCATCCCACACCTTTCCAACATCCACCGGAAGCGCAAAGATCGTGCGGTTTTTCTGTTTTTTATCCTTGCCCCCGACCACAGCGCAGATGATCGCGGTCATACCGGGAAACATCATCATATACCACCAGTTAAAACTGTCTATGGCAAAATAATTTCCGGTAAGAAACGCTGCCAGAAGACAGGTCATAAGCGGCATTGCCACGATAAGAAAAGGCAGAAACGTATGCCGGTATTTGAGCCTTTCTGCTGAGAAATATCGTTTCATCACGCGCGCCCCCTCTCTGCAATGTCCAAAAACAACCTTTCCAGGTCCGCGCCCTGATCCACTCTGCCCTCATATTCCAGTCTGCCGTGCGATAAGATCCCGATATGATCCGCCATCTGCTGGATCTCACTTAAAATATGGCTCGAAACAAGAACCGTCATGCCCTGCCCTGGGAAACTCTTAATGAGCTCCCTTAAGTCCCGTATCCCGACCGGATCGAGTCCGTTGGTCGGTTCATCCAGGATCAGAAGCTTCGGCTCTCCAAGCAGCGCGGTGGCGATCCCAAGCCGCTGTTTCATGCCAAGCGAAAATGCTCCCGCCTTCTTTTTTCCGGTCTGCGTAAGATCCACGGTTTGCAACACTTTTTCGATACGGCTTTCCGGCACACCAAGCATCAGCGCGCGCACCTTCAGATTCTCCCAGGCTGTCAGATTTTCATAGATCGGCGGTGTCTCGATCAGCGAGCCGATCTTTCCCAGATCTTTTCTGCTCCACACATGTCCGTCAAAATACAGTCTGCCCGCAGTCGGTGTCAAGATCCCCGTCATGGTTTTTAACAATGTGGATTTTCCCGCGCCGTTTGCTCCGAGCAGACCATATACCGAGTTTTCCGGGATTGCTAACGTCACCCGGTCTAATGCTTTCTGCTTCCCGAACTGCTTGGAAAGCTGCTTTGTTCTTAAAATCGCTTTACTCATAAATTCCTCCCTGTTTCTTTTTGTGCTTACAGGATACCGGATATTTCTAAGGAATTTATAAGGAAAATACTTCAAATTTCAGAATCGGGTGTTTATATATAAAACATACGTCGCCCTCTCCATGCACTCCAGACAGCCCAGGAGCGCGATGATCGGCTGCGAACAGGGCTTAAAGATCATGGAATATCCGGGCGAAACGTGGTAAATCTAACGCCCAAGCTCATACAACAGGGCATTGCAGATCGCGGCAGCTACATTGCTGCCGCCTTTTCTTCCCCTGTTTATGATATATGGCACATCTGTTTTTAAGATCAGTTCTTTCGCCGCTTCCACATTGACAAAACCAACCGGTACTCCAATGACAAACGCCGGGCGAAATTCACCGCCTGTCATCATCTCATAGAGCCGGATCAGCGCTGTCGGCGCATTTCCGACCACAAAGATCACAGGCTTGCTTAACTGCGCCGCAAATTCCATGCTGACGGTCGCTCTGGTCACACCCCGTTCCTTTGCAAGTGCCGCGACTTTTTCATCTGCCATAAAGCAGTGCGCTTCCCCGCCGTGGCGCGCGAGCGCGCGTTTGTTGATCCCGGCAAGGGCCATATTGGTATCCGTCACAATATCAGCGCCCTGCGCGATCAGTTTTTTCGCCGTTTCGATCGCATCCGGCGCATAGACCATGGTTTTTACATAGTCAAAATCCGCCGTTGTATGGATCACACGCTTGGTCACCGGCTTTTGTTCCTCCGGGATCACCAGTCCGCGCTCCTTTAATTCTTCCTCGATAATGGCAAAACTTCTCGCCTCGATCTCTCCCGGCTTTACATATTCAATCCCTTCCACGTCTGTGCACCTCACCTTTCTTTTTTGTCCGCGCAGATTCCGGCAAGCGCTGCGATCAGCCTGTCATTTTCCCCGCGCGTCTTTACCGCGATCCGATAATATCCCACTTTCAGTCCACGGAAATTGCTACAGTCCCGGATCAGTATCCCCTGCTTTAAAAGCTCCCCATACAACGGAAGTTCACTGTACAGTAACAGAAAATCTGCCGCTCCCGGAAAAACCCTGATCCCAAGCTTTTCTAACTGTGTAATGAGATAACTCCGCTCCTCATTTAAAAAAGTAACTGTTTTTCTGCGGTAATCCTCTTCGCCCGCCGCCGCAACACCTGCCCGCTGCGCAAATACCGAGAGATTCCACTCCGGAAGCTGGTCTTTGATCCGCTCTCTCACTGCTTTATTTTCACACACCAGATAGCCGAGCCGCACTCCCGGGATCGCAAAAATCTTGGTAAATGCCCGGACTACGATAAGATTTTTAAATTCGCCCGTCCGCTTAAAAAAGGTCCGCGCTTCCCATCCGTCCGTAAATTCAATAAAACACTCATCCAGAACCACTGTGATTCCGCTGTCCCTGCAAAAAGCAATGATTCTTTCCAGAAGCTCCGGCTTTACTCTGCTTCCGGTCGGGTTATTCGGATTTGCCAGAAACAAAAGATCAACGCCGTCTGCCAGTTCTTTAAAGATCGCATCGTCCGGCGAAAACCCGTTTTCTTCACTCATGTGGTAATAGCGCACTTCCGCCCCCGATGTCGCAGCCGCCTTTTCATATCCCAGAAATGACGGCACCGGGATCAGTGTTTTCTTTGGGGAGAGCGCATGCATGACCGCCACAAACAGTTCCGATGCGCCGTTGCCGCACACGATATATTCTGCGGGCACCCCTGTCATCCGGCCGACCGCCTGAATAAGCGCCTCCGCCTCCATGTCCGGGTAGTGCATACACTCCGATACCGCCTGAATAAGCGCCTCCTGCACACGTCCCGGTATGCCAAGCGGATTGATGTTGACCGAAAAATCCAGCTTCACCGGATTGCGGTAAATGTCTCCTCCATGCTTCATATCTTCGCTCCCTCCCATCTTGCTTTCCTAACCAAAATAAGCTGCCGCAAACTACAGGCGATTACCTGACACTTACCTGCCTTACCAGCTGCCTGCAAAAGTAACATAAACCACTACGAGCAGAACCAGTAAGATCGCCTCGCAGAGGAATGCCGTCACATATAAAAGGCGGTTCGCCCGTCTTATATCCAGGGTCTCCACCGGCCTTACGTCATCCCCGATATAGGGCTTTTTTACGATCTTCCCGAAATAGCTTGCGTCACCCGCCAGCCGCACGCCAAGCGCCCCTGCGCAGACTGCCTCCGTGTGCGCGGAATTCGGGCTTGCGTGTTTTCTCCGGTCGCGCCGGTAAATAAAAAAGGCGCGTGTTCCGTCAAAGTCTCTGCCCGAAAGATACGCCGCCGCGATCATAAGATACGCGCTGATGCGCGCAGGAAGATAATTTACCACATCATCGAGCTTTGCCGCAGTGCGCCCGAACAGCAGATAACGGTCATTCTTGTAACCGATCATGGAATCCATCGTGTTGACCGCCTTGTATAAAAAGCCGAGAAACGGCCCGCCGACTGCTAACGCGATCATCGGCGCGATCACCCCGTCCGAGGTGTTTTCCGCTACGGTCTCGACTGCCGCCTTTGTGACCCCCGCTTCGTCGAGACACGCGGTGTCCCGTCCGACGATCATGGAAACCGCCCGTCTTGCGTCTTCTATTGTCCCGGTCCGTAAGGCATCATACACTTTCATGCTCTCGACCTTTAACGATCTGACCGCAAGGATCTGATAGGTCATAATACTTTCGACCACACAGCCTGCCACCGGCTGCATCCTGTATACAAAATACAGAATGCCACCGGACACCACACCGGTTATGAGAAGTACAAGCACGACCAGGACACTGCCCCGCGCGCGCAGATTTTTCGTTTCATCGTATAACTTTTTTTCCAAAAATGAAATGAGCCACCCGATCAGCCGGATCGGATGCGGCAGCCAGTGCGGATCACCAAACAGAAGATCCAGCACAAAGCCCGCCAGAAACGCGATTCCATGATACACTATCATAATTTTCTTATCTCCATACCGTTTTTTCGGATAAACTCCAGATCATCCACCTGCTCTGCCGGAAGCTTAAACCGGCACGCATAGCCTTCCCCGTTTTTTACCTGAAAGTCAAAATAGGCGCCGTCCGAAAACGAACTGCAAAGCGCCATGATCGTGCCCCCGTGTACGACTGCTGCCGCCTGAATCTCCATGGAATCCTCCATCAAATACCCGGTGTCTGTTTCTGCAATCTTCCGCATTTGTTCCACAGTGTTCCCCATGGTATTTTCCGCGCGCAGATACGAGAGCGCCCTTGCAAATCCAAGGTTTGTCCTCCTGATAAACGCTTCCCTGCTCTCCCCGCCCGGAAATGACAGCGTCCCGCCGCTGTCGATCCACGCCTGATAGTCAGGATCGCCGTTTAGTTCCCTGTAATTCTTTCCCTCGAATCTGCCAAAATCCATCTCTGTCCACTCCGGGATCTGCATCTGTGCTCTGCCCGGAAACAGAATCTCCGCCGTCTGTCTGCACCGGAGCATCGGACTTACCAAAAGAAGTTTAACCGGAATTTCTTTCTTTTTTAAAAGAAGCTCCGCCCGCCCTTCTTCAGAGAGCGCCTCATCCGTCTTTCCCAGATACCGGTATTCTCTGTTTGCCGGTGTCGCTCCATGCCGGAGCAGATAAAGCGTTACTTTAATCTCTGCCCGATTCCGCATATGACACGTTCCACCCTTTCTGCCTCTGCCGCAATGGAGATCAAAATCCTGCCGAGCCTGTCCCGGTATTCCCGCTCTGCCCGCTCCATTGGCACAATACCGTTTCCGACTTCATCCGCAACGATCACGCAGTCCGGATGCGCCTGAAGCCACGCCGCCGCGACCGCCTCTGCGTCTTTTCCCGCAAGAAGGAGCCGCCGGATCCACCGATGAAAATGCAAAAACAGCACGCGCCCCGGCTGCCCGGTCGAATCTGCATCTTCAAATCCAAGCCCTGTCTTTTCGCCATCTATGACCACAAAGGGCTGGTCTTCATATTTTCTTTTTACATAATCCGTCTTTCCCTGCGCATAACCGCCCACATAAAGCTCCATCCTAACATCTCCCTCCAACTGCTGCCGCGACCGCGACTGCCGCCTCACAGATCATCACAAAATAGCCCGCGGTATCTCCGGTGATCCCGCCAAGTTCATGATAACTCCGGTAACGATAATAAAGGAAACTGCCTGCCGCCGCGATAAGCACAAGCACTCCCGTCTTTCCACACAAAACGATAAGAAGCGCCGCGCAGAGTATGAGCTGCAAATAGAGCGAAACCCGAACCGCCCGCTTTGCTGCGCTGTCCGCAAATGTATAAAGAAGTCCGTTATTTTTTGCAGATCGGAAGGTGACCACACCGATCCCGCTAAGGCACCGGGAGATCACACAGCCAAAGCCAAGCGCAAGCAGGACTCGTCCGTCCTTTATCTCGGAAAACGCCGCAAGGTAGATCAGATAGTAGAGCACCAGCATGAGCACCGAAAACGCTCCGATATGGGAATCCTTTAAGATCTCTAATTTTTCTTTCCGCTCTTTATAGGAATGAAACGCATCCATCGTGTCCATAAATCCATCCGCATGAAACCCACCGGTGACGAGCAAAGGAAGCGCCGTTCCGATACAGGTAAACGCAAGATTTCCAATGGAAAACCGGTCACAGATGTAGCTCCAGAGCATCAAAAGTACTCCGATCACTACACCGATCCACGGAAAAAAACAGAGGACATACTTCATATCGTCCTCCTCCCATGCAAACTGCGGCACCGGAATTTTGGAGTACAGTGAAAATGAAATACAGAGTGATTTTAAGATCCGCATGGCTCTTTTCTCCCTTCCTTTAAACTGACCGGAAGCCCGACCACGACCTCGGCTGCCTCATCCGCCTCCCTGATCAGACACCGATTGATGTCTCCGAGCGTTCTTATATATGCAAGCGTATCCTCATCATAGGGCACGCCATCCTCAAACACGTTGTTGGTCACGATGACAAGTCTGGATACCGCCTCCCGCAGTGCGAGTATTTCCGCCAGGATCTTTTCTTTCACCTGTTCGCCGGGCACTACGCCATCCGCGGGAAACATCTCGTTTGCCACAAGATTGGACATACATTCCAGTAAGACCGCACTGCCGGGCTTGATCTGCTCCGCCGCCTTTTTGATATCGCGCGGCTGCTCGATCGTTAAAAATCCTTTTCCCCGCCTTGCCGCCTTATGCTTCTTTTTTCTCTTTTCGCCTTCTTCGTCAAAAATCTGCATGGTCGCAAGATAATATTTTTCGGTAACGCCTGTAAAGCGCTCCATAAGCCGCTCCGCATACGCCGATTTTCCGCTTCCGCTTCCGCCGATGATTAAATAAACCATAGTTTCCTCACTTAAAAACGGACATACTGTTCCACTGAGATATCTGAAAATGTTGTTCTGGTTTCGTACAATGTCATTGCCATATCAAGTAACGCAAACATCATGACTGCGCCGGTTCCTTCACCGAGCGCTAACGACGCGTCAATGACCGGGGCAAGCGCAAGCTCCTTAAGCATCCGTGCCGCCGCCGGTTCTTTACTCTTGTGGGACGGGATCATATAAGCGCGGGTTCCCGGAACCAGCCGCTCCGCCACAAGTGCCGCCACGGTGCTGATAACACCGTCCAAAACCACCGGGATCTGATAAAGCGCGCCACCGATAAACACGCCGGCAAGCCCCGCAATGTCCAGTCCGCCCACCGTGGACAGAATGCGCAGGGGCTCATCTTTTCCAAATTCATATTTTTGTAACGCTTCCGTAATGACCTGTCGTTTCCTTAAAAGACCCGCATCACTTAACCCTGCGCCTCTGCCGGTGATCTCGTCCACTGCGCAGCCGGAGAGCGCCGCCGCCACCGCACTGCTTGTCGTGGTATTTCCAATCCCCATTTCTCCGGTCGCAAGCAGGGAATATCCATCCGCTTTTAAGCGGCGCGCAAGCTCCATTCCTACCTCGATCGCTGCTAACGTCTCTGCCTCTGTCATCGCCGGTTCTTTTAAGAAATCCCTCGTTCCAGATCTTATTTTTTTATCCAGCACGCCATCAATCTTTTCCGCACTGTTGATCCCGATATCTACCGGAAACACGTCCGCCCCAATGCTTTTTGCCATCTTTCCGACCGAAGACGCCTGCTTTCCCATAGATGCCGCGACTGCCGCCGTGACTTCCTGCCCTGACTGGCTCACGCCCTCTGCCACAATGCCGTTATCCGCGCACATGACGATCACCGCCTTTTTGGTAAGGTCAAAATCCGCCGTGCCAAGCGCCGCGCCGATCTTTGCAGTCAGTTCTTCAAATGCTCCAAGCCCGTCGAGCGGCTTCGCGACCGCATCCCAGTTTGCCTGTACCTGTTTTTTTATCTCCTTGGATGGACGTCTGATTTCCAACTGCCCAAGTTCTTCCTTTGTCATGGTGTCTCTGTTATCCCCGCTTCCCGCAAAATCGAATAAATATAATCCATATCCAGATACTCCCGCAGTGTATCTGCCAGCTTATTATACTGCGTTTCCTTAAAAGCTGCATAGTCCATCATTTCGCCGGTTTCACACGAAATTCCCTTCCTCTTTGCCAACGCTGTGATGACTTCGCCCGCGATGCCATTTTCATCAAAGAGCCCGTGCAGATAGGAGCCGTACACATTTCCTTTGGAAAGCACGACCGGAAGCTTTTTATCCGCAGCTTCCCCGCATCCTTTCGTGTCTCCCATATGGATTTCATAACCCTTTGCCTTTTTCTTAGAAAGCCCGGAAAGCACGCCGGGGATCTCGGGCAGTACCACTTCTTCCTGCGTGCGTACCTTTTCTTTTTTTAATACCGTCCGGGTCGGCAGAAGCTCCATGCCGCGCATCTTTCCGCCTTCTTCCACGCCATATGGATCTTCGATACACTCCCCTAACATCTGGTAGCCGCCGCAAATTCCAAAGATCACGGTCGTCGCCGCCTTCTTTTTGATCGCCGCTTCCAGTCCGTTTTCGCGCATCCACTTTAAATCCCCCATCGTGTTCTTACTGCCCGGAAGCAGGATCAGATCCGGATCTGACAGCTCCGCCGCACCAGTCACATAGCGCACCGATACGTCCGGGTTCTGCTCAAACACATCAAAATCCGTAAAATTTGAAATGCGCGGAAAATGGATGACCGCAAGATCGATCTTTCCTTTGCTTTTTTTCGCGAAACGGTCGGTCAGACTGTCCTCATCTTCCAGTGACAGGTGCATATAGGGTACCACGCCCGCCACCGGCACATGACCTTTTTCCTCAAGCATCCGGATGCCCGGATCTAAAATACTCTTATCGCCCCGGAATTTATTGATGATAAGCCCGCACACCCGGTCTCTTTCCTTCTCCTCAAGCAAGAGAAGCGTGCCGAGCAGCTGCGCGAATACGCCGCCCCGGTCGATATCTCCTGCCAAAAGCACCGGCGCATCGACCAGTTCTGCCATTCCCATGTTTACAATATCATTTTCCTTCAGATTGATCTCCGCAGGACTTCCCGCCCCCTCGATCACGATGATATCCGCCTGTTCGGACAGCTTTAAAAACGCCTTTTTAATCTCGGGAACCAGCTTTTTTTTGTAGGCAAAATATTCTTTCGCCGGCATATTTCCAAGAACCTCGCCGTTTACGATCACCTGTGAGCCGACATCCGTCGTCGGTTTTAAGAGAATCGGGTTCATACACACGGACGGCTCGATCCCTGCCGCCTCCGCCTGCATCACCTGCGCACGTCCCATCTCAAGTCCTTCCTTTGTGATAAAGGAGTTGAGCGCCATGTTCTGTGACTTAAACGGTGCGGTGCGATAGCCATCCTGCGCGAATATCCGGCAGAGCCCGGCGCAGAGCAGACTTTTTCCAACCCCGGACATCGTTCCCTGTATCATGATCACTTTTGCCATGGCAATTCTCCTTCCACTGATTTTCCAAGACTTTTTGCATACTCCAAAAGCTCCCGGTCTGCCTGATTGAACGCGCCAAAATCCGAAAACAGGCAAAGCACCCGCCCGCACTGATCGATCTCACGCTTTGCTGCCGCAAGCGTCTGTGCGTCGACTGTTTCAAACGCTTCCTCTGCGATCACCTTTGCTGCCAGTGCGCACGCCACCGGATAATCGATGTCATTTTTCCACAAGATCCCGGTCGAAAACGGTATTTTTTCCCGCTGAAGCCTGCGATAAACAGGCGCGCCGTTTCCGCCGCCCGCGATCACAAAAACTTCCGGCTTTCCTGTCACACGCGGAAGTTCCGCCCTGCCTGACGCTTCATCAAACGTTCCTTCCGTAATATCATAAAGCTCGCTCATATAGCCCGGCGTGAACACCTCCTCCGGCGTCCCGAACCGCCCGGCATACGCGCCTTTTACACACAGCACGCGGTCGGAAACCCGCTCCGCGAGATCCAGCTCATGCAGTGACATGATGACTGTCCGCTTCTTCGTCTTTGCCATCTCCTGCAAGATCGATAAAAATTCCAGTTTATAGCGGATATCGAGATAAGACGTCGGTTCGTCGAGTACCAAAATCTCCGGCTCCTGCGCGATCGCGCGCGCCAGCATCACGCGCTGTCTCTCCCCGTCACTGACCGAATGAAAATCCTTTTTTGCAAGCGCCGTGGTTCTTGTAAGCTCCATCGCCTCCCGCACAACGGCATGATCTTTTTCGGAAAGCACACCAAGACGCCCGGTATAAGGATAACGCCCGGTCTCTACGACATCCTCACAGGTCATAAGCTCTGTATGCACCTGCTCGGTCAAAACAACGGACATTTTCTTTGCCAGCGCTGCCGCCTCCATCTTTTCAATGCTCTCTCCATCTAAAAGCACAGTTCCGGCGATCAAAGAAAGCTGCCCGATGATACTTTTTAATATGGTAGATTTTCCCGCACCATTTGGTCCGATCAGCGTTAAGATCTCACCCTTTTTTACATTCAGTGCAATGTCTTTTATCAGTGGTTTTCCGTCGTAGCCAACCGTTATCTGCCTGGCAGAAAAATAGTAAGTTTCCATGCTGCTTATCTTACCTCCTTTTTCTGGCGTATCATGACAAAAATCACGACCGGCGCGCCAAATACCGCTGTCACGGTACTGATGGAAAGCTCGGTCGGCGCAAACAGTGTACGCGCGATCAGGTCACAGAACAGACAGCAGATACCGCCTCCTAAAAAACACGCCGGGATCATAAGGATCGGTTTTGCCGTCCGAAACAGATTTTTGATGAGCTGCGGAACCGCGATCCCGACAAAGGACACCGGTCCTGCAAACGCGGTCACACACGCGGACAGGATACTTGAAAGCAGTACCAGAAGCACACGGAACAGCCGGATGTTGACACCCATGTTTTTCGCGTAGGACTCCCCGAGCTGATAAGCGCCCATCGGCTTGGACAAAAGAAACGTCACTGCACCTGTCAAAAGGACGACCACCGACATGACCCGGACATTTCCCCAGGAGATCCCGGAAAAACTGCCCATCGACCAGTTGTGGAGATTTACAATATCGGAATCATCTGCAAACGTCACAACAAAATCCGTGACCGCCGAGCAGATATACCCGATCATGACGCCACTCACCACAAGCATTGACATCCGCCGCAGTTTTTTTGAAATCAGGAGTACAAATCCCATGGAGATCATCGCCCCCGCGAACGCCGCAAGGATCAGCGCAAAAGAACTGATCTTTAGCGCGTTTCCGAGGAAAAATACCATGACGAGCGCGACTACGAGCTTCGCGCCGGAGGAAATGCCAAGCACGAACGGCCCCGCGAGCGGATTGTGAAAAAACGTCTGCAGCAGATACCCGGAGAGCGCCAGCGCACCGCCTAAAATGACCGCCGCAAGCGCCCGCGGGAACCGGATCTGCAAAATGATGTTTTTGACTGTCTCTCCCGCCTCTTTTCCGCCAAGGATGGAAAACACCTCCGGCAGCGGAATATTCACACTGCCGATACAGATATTACATGCCACAAGAATAAGAAGCAGCAAAATAAGACCTGCATACAACAGTGCATACGTCTTTTTTTTACTGCAGCCGGAATAAAAAGGTATAGGTTTCATCGGCATTCTCCCCTCCTTCCAGCATTGTGTGGATATCCCCGGTCATTGTGCCAAGCTCCATGGATCTCTGATACAGATTCTGCGTTGTGCAAAAGACATTTCCCTCTTTTACCGCCTTAAAATCCTTCAGCAGTGGACTTTTTGTAAACAGATCATCCAGGTTCTGGATCTCACCGTAAATGGTACTGTTATAGATCAGAACGTCTGCGTCCTTCGCGGCGGCATAAAATGATTCAAAATCCATATTCATCGTGGAGAGCGTATTCTCACCGGAACCGGCATTCTCCGGCACATAGGTTCCGCCTGCGAGAGCGATCATCTTCGCAATGTAGTCCCCGTTCTTTCTCACATTGACACTTCCTGAATTCGTCACATAGAAAAATGCGGCAGTCTTTCCGGAAGGTTCCATATCCAGAACATCAGACAATGAATCCACGGTCTGCTTAAAAATTGCTTCC
>OIZA01000451.1_pt1 | contig 21482 bp, 16 predicted proteins | sample 1588381 | NCBI WGS metagenome assembly OIZA01 (sample SAMN03283277) | human gut metagenome | biome: human-associated habitat; material: feces | host: Homo sapiens | place: Peru | collected 2012 | reverse complement strand
CGACGCCATACGACAAGCTGCAGATGGATTTGATGTATATTTCTAATCCCAGCTTTTGGGAGGATTTGCGCATAATTTTTGCGACGATAAAGATTTTGTTTGTGCCTGAAAGCACGGAAGGTGTTGCTGAGGGACAGAAGACGGCGATGAGCGGAGACAAGCAGTAAGAATGATATAAGAAACGGCTCAGACTCCTTGAGATTGAGTCTAGGCTGGTTTTTGAGAGAGAAATGAGGGACACAGAGCAATGAAACATGAGGATTTCGGGCTGATAAGTATTATTATGGCGGCCTATAATGCTGAAAAGACGATTGAACAAGCGATAAGTTCTGTGCTGAGTCAGACATATTCGAACTTTGAACTGATTATTGTTAACGACTGCTCCAAGGATGGAACAGTACAGCTGGTTGAGAATATTGCGGCGAAAGACAGTCGTGTGCACTTGATTTCAAACGAGAAAAACAGTGGTGTGTCCTTTACACGAAAGCATGGCTTGGAGGAAGCCAAGGGTGAATGGATCGCCATCTTAGATAGCGATGATGTGTGGGCGCCGGAAAAACTGGAAAAGCAGATTGATCTTCAAGAGAAAACGAATGCTGATCTGCTATTCACGGGTTCAGCTTTTATGGATGCAGATGGTAATCCAATCAGTTGGTACTTAGTGGCTCCGGCAGAAGTCAGCTATCGTCAGCTGCTAAAGCAGAATGTGCTTTCCAATTCCTCTGCGCTTGTTCGCAAAGAATTATATGCAAAGTACTATGCGGTAGGCGATGGTATGCACGAAGACTTTGCAATTTGGCTTAGCATCTTGAAGGAAGGTCGGAAGGCCTACGGAGTGGATGAGCCACTTCTTATCTATCGGATTACAAAATCATCGAAGTCGGGCAATAAGGTCAAGGCTGCAATGATGAACTGGAATACATATAGGTATATTGGATTGAACTTGATTGAAGCAGCTTATTATGAAGGTTGCTATATAATTAAAAGCTTGATTAAATATACGAATATTAAAATCAACAATAGAAAAAGACAATAACTATTAAATAAAAATATTGTTGTTACTAAATTCTTCGTGGCTAAACTCTATGAATTTATTTAGTGGAGTTTAGTATGAAAAATGATATTCTGATTTCTATACAGTGCTCAACGATAGTAGACATCGTTTTGTAGAGAAGGTAATAGACGGTATGGTATCTTGGATATATAAATTTTTAAGCTAAGGATGATTAATTGCATTGATTAAAGTCTATAAAATAAATCGTGGTGATTGGAAAGTATTGATGCATTATAGTTAAGTTACAAGTTCACATTTTAACAAATAATTCCACTAAGCAAATATAGAATATATATAGTAAAAACGAATTAATAAGCATGTAGTTATTTGCTGGATATATTGCGATGAAAGTTGCTAGGCGTTATTTATTAGTTGGAATATATTCAATCAGCGACAATGATGAAAAGATTGAAAGTGAAGTGAATATAGTGAAGAAGATATTGATTGTCAATAATAATATGAATATTGGTGGAGTACAAAAAGCACTTGTTTCGTTGTTGCATGTGTTAAAAGATTATTATGATGTAACATTACTGCTGTTTTGTGCAAACGGAGAACTAATGAATGAGATACCTCCAGAAGTTAGAGTCACTGAAGTGAGAGGAATCTTTAAGTACCTTGGAATATCACAGGGAGAATGCAAATCAACAAAAGACAAATTAGTAAGAGGTTTTTTGGCTACAATTGCAAGAATTATAGGATTTAAATGGTCGATTAAATTGATGTATATTCTCGGAAGGAGAGAGGAATTTGCTGGATATGATGTGGCAATTTCATATTTACACTGTGCTATGCCTAAATCTTTTTATGGAGGAGTAGCAGAGTATGTTCAATATTATGTAAAAGCAAAAAAGAAAATTTGTTATGTTCACTGTGATTACATAAATTCTGGAACTGTAACACCATACAGTAAATCTATTTATATGAAGTACGATACAATTATTGGCGTTTCTAAATCAGTTGTTGCGCAGTTTATTAAAGTAGTATCACAGATGCGAGAAAAAACTATTGCTATATATAATCCTATAGATGTACAGAAGATAAAAAGTGATGCTCAAAAGAATCCTTACGAATATAATGGAAATTATGTTAATTGTCTTACGGTAGCTCGTTTGTCGTCTGAAAAAGGTGTTGATCGCTTCATCAGGGTTTTAGAAAAATTAAATAGTGATAGAATTCGTTATTATGTAGTTGGTAGCGGTAACGAATATCAAAGGATTGAGGCTTTGATTCACAAGAAGGGACTAGAAGGTAGTGTCTTTTTATTGGGTGAGAAAGATAATCCTTATCGCTTTATGATTAATGCAGATATGCTAGTCGTTCCTTCATACCATGAAGCTGCACCAGTAGTTTTTCAGGAAGCACGGGTTTTAGGTCTCCCGGTGTTTACCACAAATACGTTATCGGCAAAGGAGATGATATCAGATAGATATGGGATAGTTGTTGACAACACTGAAGAGGCAATGGTTAATGGAATGCGACAGATTATTTCTGGTAAAAAAAGTATGTCGGAGGTAAGAAAGAACCTTGAATGCTATCAGTGTGGAGATGATGATGTATTGGGAGCAATTAAGATGGTACTTGGATGAGTGGAGTAGAATGATATTATGATAAAAAACGTTATTGGAGAAAAGAAAACACTAATAACCTATATATCTATGATATGTTTAATTATACTAAGTGTTTATACTAGTGGAATAGGGTCGATTATTGCACTCGTAATTTTTATGTTATTTGCCATTAATGCTACAACTACCGAAACGCTTAACATACTATATGGAATTATTCCATTTGCTAATATTTTTAAGATTAGCCCTGATTCTTTGAGCTTTTTAACTCTCCTAGAAATCATAACGGTTAGCCTGTATTTGTTTAGAGCTAAAAGATTTAAGAAATCGACATTATTTTGGGTTTATATACTAATAGTAGGATTTCTAACAGAAGCACTTTGTGACTTTTCTATTAGTTTCATGATAGTAGTTAAGCATATTGTACGTATAATGCTTATGTGTGCTATAACTGGTGATAAATCAAAACCAGAAGATATTATGTCAATAGGATTTTATTTTTCGATTAGTATGATTTTGTCGTTAGCAATTACAAATATTCAATCATTTTATTTAAAGGTTCAACCATATCTTGATATGAATATAGAGATGGTTAACAGTGTGGCTGTATTACGACAAAGTGGATTGTTTAATGATCCAAACTATTGCACGCTTGCATTAACTATGGCTTTTACCATGTTACTTGTTTTGTATAAAATTGGAAAAATAAATTTTGAATTCTGGTTGCTAGCAGCATTTCTTGTACCTTTTGGTTTTATGACATATAGCAAGTCATATTTCTTAATCATGTCAGTTCTGATTATATATCTCTTGTTATTTGTACTTCTTCCAAAGCACCGATGGATTTTCATTGTGGCTATGGCAGGAGTTTGTGTTTTTATTACACAAATACATCTTGGAAATGTTCCTGTTGTAAACACCCTTTTGCAACGTTTTGTAACACAAGATTTAACAACAGGTAGAATGGATTTGAACGAAGAATTTCTTAGCTATATATGGGAAAATGAAAAAGTGCTTTTCTTTGGAGCTGGAATTGCATCTGATAGAATTGATGGTGTATGGAACAACGTACATAATTTTTATATTGATTTTCTTTATAAGTTTGGAATTGTTGGTGGATTAATTTTCTTGTTTACACTATGTTCGTGTTTTGCACCTGTATCAAAGCAAATATCGACAAAAAATGATTTAGTTAAATTTTTACCATTGGTATCTATGCTGATTGTTTATTTTTTTCTTGCAGGAATTAATATGTTTGATTTCTACTACTATTTAATGATTGGCTTCTTTTGCTTAAGGATTAATAGTCAAAAAAAAGAATTGGAGAAGAAATAAGGAGGTAAACGTAATGAAAGAATATAAGATTGGGTATACAACAGGAGTTTTTGATATGTTCCATATAGGACATCTTAACATTCTGAAACGAGCAAAGGAACATTGCGAGTATTTGATTGTAGGAGTATCCATTGATGAAGTTGTTCAAAGTTATAAACACCATATGCCTGTAATTCCATATGAGCAGCGAGCAGAAATCGTAAAAGCGATTCGTTATGTTGATGAGGTCGTGCCGCAAACTTCGATGGATAAGATGGAGGCTTTTAAGAAGTACAAATTTAATGTTATGTTTCATGGAAACGATTGGGAAAACAGTGATATGTATAACAAAATTATAGATGATTTTAAAAAAGTCGGCGTTGATGTGGTGTTCTTGCCGCACACAGAAGGAATCAGTACGACTTTAATTCGTGAGAAAAAGAATCGTTGATTCTACAAGAAAAGGAGAATGATATGATCAGCACAGATACATGCATTGGATGCCAGGCTTGCGTAGATTGTTGTCCAGCGCAGGCAATTTCATTTACTTATGATTTTTGGGGGGATGGAAAGGCGCATGTGAATTTGCAGAAATGTGTAAACTGTTCACTATGTGATAGTATTTGCCCAGCAAGAAAGATGGATTTAAATCCAGAGCAAAAAAATGTTTTTGCTGTAGTATCAAAAATAAATTCAAAAAAAGGTTCTTCTGGCGGTTTCTTTTTTGAAGTAGCATCTGAATTCTTGAGGAGCGGTGGCGTTGTTTACGGCGCGGCTTTTGATGAAAACTTAAAATTATGTCACGTATGTGTCAAAAAGGTGGATGATTTAATACCGCTATGTAAAAGCAAATATGTTCATAGTGATATGGAGGGAATATATAAGCAGATTGGATCTAATCTCAAACAAGGCATTCCGGTGATGTTTGTAGGGACTCCATGCCAAACAAGTGCAGTTAAAAACCTGTATAAGAAAAAATATCGAGAGAGAGTTCTTTTGGTTGATTTTTTGTGTCACGGGACAGGAACACAAAAAGTATTTGATATATGTAAGACTTACGAAGAACAACATAAGAATGGGAGAATCTCAGACTTTTGTTTCCGAAGTAAATCGAGAAAAGCAGAACATAGCTTTACATATACACTGAATACAATGGGGAGAAAGAAAACTGTTTCAGGGTATAGTTTTGAGTATCCTTATTATAATGGATACCTATCTTACACTATATTTCAGGATGCTTGTTATAGATGCGAGTACACCAAGACAATGCGAGTTGGCGATATTACACTAGGAGATTTTTGGGGAATTCAAAATTTTGATTCACACTTAAAAGATTATAAAGGTGTATCCATGATTTCAGTGAATACAGAACTTGGTGATAAATGGTTTGCAAGAGTCATAAATAACTGTGAACAAAAATCATTTCCTATAGAGTGTGCAACAAGCAAGAATCAGTCATTTACATGTTGTGTACCAGCACCAAAGAAGAAGAAGAAGCAATTAGTAAAGCTTCTTATAGAGAATGGATCGGATGCACTTGTAGAAGAATTGAAGTGTCACAACATACCGAAAAGTATCATTTATGCAATGACTCCTCAATGGGTTATAAGAGTATATGACAGAGTTAGAGGTAGAAAGTAAAATGAGAAAATTAGACATTACAGAAGTTCAAACTTTACAATTATCACTGATGAAAAAAATACACTCTTTTATGGAAGAGAATGGAATTAAATATTATTTGATTGCTGGAAGTGCATTAGGAGCAATGCGTCATAAGGGGTTTATTCCATGGGATGATGATATCGATATTGGTCTGTTTCGGGAAGACTATGAAAGGTTTCTAAGTGTTGCTACGAAGTTTGATCCGAAATATGAAATTATCAATCATAGAAATGCAAGTAATTGTGATTTTTGTTTAACGAGAATATATATTCCAAATACGAAAATTGTTAATCCTGTAATTGCGAAAACAGGATTGGATCAGCGTTTGTATATGGATATTTTCCCTCTGGACAATGTTCCCGATTCTACGGATGAAAGGGCTATTTTTGAAAAAAAAATTAAAAGAAGAAAAAGTATTATTGAAAAAATTGATGTGAGAAACTATAGGAATACATGGTTAGTTTTGCTTTGTAAATCAGTTATTTCTTTTATTTTAAAACCGAATAGAAATACAATTATCTCATCGACTGAGAGTTTAATGAAGACATATGATAAGCAGAATACCAAGGCAGTTTGCTCTTTGTGTAGTCAGTACTCATTTAAAAAACAGGTCATGTTAAAAAGTGTATATGGAACGCCTACAATGTATGAATTTGAGGAAACATCTTTTTATGGCCCAGAGAAAATAAATGTTTATCTGAAAACTCTGTATGGCTCAGATTATATGGAAATTCCACCTATTGAGAAGCGAAGAAAAGGACATGATATCTTAATGTTGGAGTGAATTTTAAGTTGAAATATGGATATTCATTATAGGGAGAAATAGAATGGCTTTTTTGCTAACTAATTTAAAAGATAAATATGTGGCTTTGAGAGGATTTCATACAAACCGTCATCTGATTGTTATTGAATCGGATGATTGGGGGAGTATACGTATGCCATCGTATGATACATTTGTAAAACTTCAGAGATTGGGAGATCATCCGGAGCAAGATGCTTTTTTATCCAATGATTGTCTCGAAAGTGAATACGATCTAAAAAAACTTTATCAGGTTTTAGGGTCTGTACATGATAAAAATGGAAGGCCTGCTGTTATAACAGCTAATTTCGCAATGGCTAATCCTGACTTTGATGAAATTGATATTGAGTCTGAAAACTATAAGTATGAAAGTATTTTGGATACATATAAGCGTTATTATCCTGAAAACGATGTATTTGAATATGTAAAGAAAGGGTTGTCTAAAGGTGTATTCTTTCCGCAACTTCATTGCCGAGAACATCTGAATGTAAACCGTTGGATGAAGGATTTGAAAGATAAAAAAAAAGATACTCTTATGGCTTTTGAAAACAAAATGATTGGAATAAATGCATCTTTTTCGGAGGACAATGTTTATGGATATATGGACGCTTTCAATACAGTATGGTCTTCGGATAGAGAACTTGGAAAAGTTGTTGCAGATGCTGTCGAGATGTTCAATAAACTTTTTGGATTTAGAAGCGAAACATTTGTTGCATCTTGCTTTGTTTGGAACAGTAAATTGGAGGCTGAACTTGCGAGACTAGGTGTCAAAGGCATTCAGAGCTCTCCTTGGCAATATGAACCAGTTGGTACAAATGGAAAATATAGTTTGAAGCGCAGAATTCATTTTACTGGTGAACGAAATTTATATAGCCAGATTTATACAGTTAGAAATTGTGGATACGAACCAGCATATTATCAAAATCCGGATGAGTGTTCACGGAAGTGTATTAAGGAAGTAGAAAAGTCATTTCAGCAAAGAAAACCTGCAATAATAACGAGTCATCGCTTCAATTTTATTCATGAAATTCAGCATGAAAACGCAGAACGCAACTTAGAGGGATTGAGAAGTGTTCTTTTTACAATCAAAGAACGCTATCCAGACGTGGAGTTTATAACTAGTCCAGAGCTGGTAAAAATTATGGAGAGAAATTAAAAGATATGGGAGATAAGAATAATCGGCTTTTGACAAATATGATAAGTTATGCTGCGCTTCAGATAGTTAATATGATGGTAGGATTATTCTTGCCACGTCTGTATCTTTCTGTATATGGCTCTGAAATTAATGGTGTTGTATCTACTGTGAATAGTTTTATTTCTTATTTTTCTTATCTTGAGGCTGGTCTTGGATTAACAATGATTCATTCGTTGTTTAAGCCTCTTGCGGATAGAGATTACTCACAACTAAACAGTTTATTGTCGTATTCAAAAAAGAAATATAAAGAAATAAGCATCGTATATTTTGCGTTGGTTCTGTTTGCATCATTCTTCTTCCCTATAGTTAATCCTACAGCAGCTCTTGGAAAAGTCGAATTTTTTGGCTTGGTTTTAGTTATAGGTCTATATGGCGCACTTGATTTTTATACGATGGCAAAATATCGAGTTTTACTAACTGCTGATAGAAAAGAATACGTAATCTCAAATGCAATGATTGTCGCACAACTCTTAAGATTTGTATTCGTGTGGGGATTACTTCATCTAAATTTAAGCGTTGCTGTAGTAAAAATTGTTCCTGTTCTAACTTTGCTTTTGCGTTCTGTTATTTTAAATTGGTATATTCGTAGGAATTACTCAAATGTCGATTATAAAGTTCCACCTTGTTATACAGTTGAAGGAAAGCAACAACAATATGATGCATTGTTACTTCAGATATCTATTAGCACAAGTATATCTTTGCCGACTATAATAATATCACAGTTTTTAGGATTTAAGGAAGCTAACGTATATGCGGTGTATTATCTTGTTATAAGTGCAATGATATCTATTATTTCTGCATTGAGTTCTAGCGTTTCACCTATGTTAGGGCGTAGTATTGCCCAAGGAGAAAAAATAAGTGGAACATATAACGTATACGATTACATTGTTTCATATGTGATAACAGTTTCCTTTGCAACTACGACAGTAATGATTCTGCCATTTATTAAGCTTTATACGAATGTCGTTGATGATATTAATTACATTTACTCATCCTATGCTCTACTTATTAGTATTTGGGCAGCAGCGTATTCATATAGAATTCCGGTGACAGCGGTTCTTAATGCAGCAGCTATTTATACTAAAAATAGAATTTCTAATATAGTGAACTTGGCAATACAAATTATATTGGGAATCATTGGAACTATGCTTTATGGGATATCTGGCTTGCTAATTGTGATGATTGTAGCAGCTATTCAGAGAAACATTTCACTTTCTATTAATAATGATAGAGAAGTGCTACATTGTGGAATTAAAAATACTATTATTAGACAAATTTTAATGATTCTCATGATTGTTTTTAGCCATATAATTGCAACAGATTATATTTATTCAAAGAATTTATCTGTAATGGGTTGGTGTGTAGCGGGAGTTATTGTCTTATTTGTTGAGGTAATGATTTGCAGTCTAATATGGATATCTAGCGATCCGGTTGCATTTAAGAAATGTAAAGATATTATTTGCATTAGGTTAGCTAAAATATAAGAATTTATTGAATAAGGATATGCAGATGGTAAGCTATGGAGTGTGATAAAAATCTCTAGCATAGCATAAGCAATTATTCTAGACTAAAAACATATACTTTAATATGATATCAGTTTAATCCAATTAAGAGAAAATTTTCATAAATCTTATAATTGAATATTGGAGCGTTAAAACATTTCTACTGAAAACATAAGATTGGTCTATGGGTTTGTATTATAAAATTTTGTAAACAATAGAATGGAGGATAATAATTTATGTCTATTATAGCCAAAGATTTACAGCGAGTTTTATTTGACATGTTAATACAAATTGATGATATTTGTAAGAAAAATGGAATTAAATATTCTCTTTCGTCGGGAACGGTTTTGGGAGCAGTACGTCATAAAGGATTCATTCCGTGGGACGATGATCTTGATTTGATGTTCATGAGAGATGAATATGAGAAATTTTTAAAGATTCCGCAAGAGGAGTTTTTGGCTAGAGGACTAACAATACAAAAAGAATATGACAAAATATGGCCACTTACTTTCTCAAAAGTACGAAAGAATAATACAACATATATTGAACGAAGACTAGATGTTTTAGAAGGAGCACATCTTGGGGTTTATATTGATATTTTTCCAGTAGATAATCTTTCAGATAATGCTATATATGCCGTTATGCAATGGCATATTTTTCATTTATTAGCTGCTAAGTGTTTAGGAAAACGTGGATATAAAACCGATTCATGGAAAAAGAAATTTGCAATGGCAATATCACGGGTTTTACCTGTGAAACCCATGCTGAATTTTGTGAAGAACGAAAAAAGAACGGATACCAAAAATGTGCACGCATTTTTGGGTGCAGCAGTAGTTAGAGAAAAAACAATTTATCCTCGGCATCTGTTTGAAGAATATACTGAAATTGATTTTGAAGGAAGGCAGTTTCCTGTTATTTCTGGATATAAGAGGTACCTTGAAATTACATATGGAGATTATATGAAGTTACCTTCGGAGGAAGAACGAGAGGCGGCTCTTCATGCAGAAATAGTGGATCTAAATACTTCGTATGAAGAATATGTAAAAAAACTCAAAAAGGCATAATGTGTGGAAGGAAGTTTAACAAATGAGATTGCAGGTATTAATTTCTACAATGCACCAAGTTGATCACTCTCTTTTGGATAAAATGAATATTCAAAGCGATGCAATTGTTATTAACCAGTGCGATCGTAATGAAATTGAAAACTTTGAATATAAAGGTCATCATATTCAATGGATGTCATTAAAAGAGCGAGGTGTAGGATTAAGTCGCAATACAGCGTTAATGAGAGCAGATGCGGATATTGTTTTATTTGCAGACGATGATGTTATTTACGATGATGGCTATGAAAAGAAAGTCATCGATAACTTTAAAAAGTATGATAAAAAGGATATCCTGATCTTTAGAATCGAATCAACTAATAAAGATCGACCGACAAAAAAAGAAAAGAAGGATCATAACTTATCGTGGTTTAATAGCATGAGGTATAGTGCTTGTCGTATTGCAATACGAAAAGATGCAATACGACAAGCTAATGTATTCTTTTCATTGCTTTTTGGAGGGGGAGCGAAATACCAATCTGGAGAAGATACATTATTTATTCAGCAATGTTTAAGGAAGGGATTGAAGGCAGTTTCAGTTCAAGAAGTACTTGGGATTGTAGAACAGCAAGAGTCAACGTGGTTTAAAGGCTGTAATGAAAAGTATTTTTATGATAAAGGTGTTCTTTTAAATGCTTGTTTTGGGATTTTTGCAAAACCATTATTGTTGTTATTGTTATTAAAGAATAAAAATGAGACGAAAGAAGTGGGATTTGTAAAGGCAATCAAATATTCATTTGCTGGAGCTGAAAATAAATAGAAATGATATTAAATTGGAGAATTTTTGCTAAAATTCTCCATGTATAGATGCGTTTACTAAATACAATGGAGGAGTGAACATGAATAAACAGGAAAAAGATATTCTGAACGTTCTGCTTCTTGAGGCGTTTTCAAATCAGCGTGTTTTAGCAGATGTTTCGAGTCATTCCTTAGACGTTGTAAATAGTTCCCTTAAGGAACTCATTAAGGCCGGGTATCTGAATGAAGCAATTTGTCCTACGGAAAAAGCTTTGTCGGAATATAAGAATAAGACTCCAAAACGAGCTATCATTCTCGCAGCCGGTTTTGGTATGCGTATGGTTCCTATTAATACCCAGCTACCAAAAGGCTTATTAAAGGTAAACGATGAACCGTTAATTGAGCGTTTGATAAGCCAGCTGCGAGAAGTTGATGTTACTGATGTTTATATAATAGTAGGCTTCATGAAGGAGTCCTATTATTATTTACAGGAGAAGTATGACGTTCATATCATAGAAAATGATGAGTACAAGGATAAAAACAATCTTTATTCCTTATCCTTAGCTTTAAACCATCTATCGGATACTTATATTGTTCCTTGTGATATTTGGTGTCGTGAAAATCCCTTCAGATATCAGGAAACTGCTTCTTGGTATATGGTTAGTGATTTAGTAGATGATGATAGCTCTGTAAGAGTCAATCGTAAAATGGAATTAATTACTGTGCCTAAATCAAAAGCCGGGAATGCTATGGTCGGAATTGCCTATTTAAACGAAGCAGATAGCAAAATCGTTCGAGCAAGAGTATCTGAGTTTGTAGCAGATGGAAAGCATGATAATGATTTTTGGGAAAGTACATTATATAAAAACGGAAAGATGTTTATTCCTGCCAGAGTTGTTAGCATGCAGAATGTGGTAGAAATAAACACCTATGAGCAGCTCCGAGAATTGGACAGTTCTTCTGAGCAATTAAAGACAGAAGCGATAGATGTCATTTGTCAGGCATTACCTGTAAAAGCTGAGGAAGTTACTGATATTAAAGTTTTGAAAAAAGGCATGACTAATCGTTCATTTCTCTTCCGTGTATCGAACAACAGATATATAATGCGTATTCCTGGAGAGGGTACTGATCAATTAATTGATAGGGAACAGGAAGCAGATGTTTACAAGGCTATTGCATCCAAAAAAATATGCGATGATATCATTTATATTAATCCTTCTAATGGTTATAAAATAACTCGTTATTTAGATGGAGCGCACGTATGTGATATTAAGAATGCAAATGATGTAAAAAAATGTATGTCATACCTTAGACATTTTCATTCTATGAAACTCAAAGTAAAGCATGAATTTAAGATTTTTGATGAGATTGAGTTTTATGAGTCGTTGTGGAATGGAAAGAACTCGGTATATAAGGATTACAAGAAAGTCAAAGCAGACGTATTATCGCTGAAAATGTTTATAGATAAGCAGAATGTAGAAAAATGCTTGACGCATATTGATGCTGTTCCAGATAACTTCTTATTCTCTACTATAGATGGCAAAGAGGAAATACGCTTGATTGATTGGGAGTATGCAGGAATGCAGGATCCACATCTTGATATTGCAATGTTTGCAATATATTCCTGCTATAATAAACGCCAGATAGACAGACTGATTGATTATTATTTTGAAGATAGCTGCTCTGAGCAAAACAGAGTAAAAATCTATTGTTATATTGCTATAGCTGGTTTGCTATGGAGTAATTGGTGTGAGTATAAACGCCATTTGGGAATCGAATTTGGCGAATATGCTGAAATGCAATATAAATATGCTAAAAAATATTACAAATTGGCGTTACAAAAAATGAGTGAGTTGTAGGAGGGGCAATACATGCATAAAGTGAAGCGAGCGATTATTATGGCTGCTGGAACCGGCAGCCGAATGCGACCTGTTACGCTGGAGACACCTAAGCCTTTGGTAAAAGTAAATGGTACGCGTATGATTGATACTGCGATTGAGGGACTGCTGGCTAATGGTATAAGAGAAATTTATGTTGTAGTTGGCTATAAAAAAGAGCAATTTAATCAGCTGCAAGAAGATTATCCGTTTATAAAATTAATCGATAATCCATATTATGATACTTGTAATAATATTGCTTCACTTTACATTGCACGAGAGTATCTGGAAGATTGTATAATCTTGGATGGAGATCAGATAATATATAATAAAACGATTTTACAGCCAGCTTTTGAGCATTCTGGCTATAATAGTGTTTTCGTTAAGCAAGAAACTGATGAATGGCTGCAGACTGTTGAAAATGGTATTGTAGTTTCTTGTAGCCGAACTGGCGGTAGTTGTGGTTGGCAGTTATATAGCATTTCTCGCTGGACTGCAGAGGATGGAGCGAGATTGAAAAAGCATTTAGAAATAGAGTTTGAGCAGAAGAAGAACAGACAGATTTATTGGGATGACGTAGCTATGTTCTGTTATCCGAACGATTATAAGCTTGGAATCTATCCTATGAATAAAGAAGATATCATTGAAGTTGACAGTATTGCAGAGTTGGCTGCCTTAGATAAGAGTTACGAGAAGTATATAAGGGGATAATTATGGAAGAAAATACTTATGAAAAGAATAAAATAGATTGGATGATAACACTTCTACCTTTATGTGTAATTATTGCCTTATGTGTGGTGTTTTTTCTAAGTCCTGAGCAATCTAATGAAGTGCTGAGTCAAGTAAGATTTTTCTTTGGCGACACTTTGGGAACGTATTACTTGGTTATTGGTTTATTTATTTTTGGCACATCCATATATCTAGCTTGCTCAAAATATGGTGATGTTGTATTGGGAGATAAAGGAGAAAAGCCTAAATACTCATTCTTCGCATGGGGCGCAATGATGTTTACCTGTGGTTTGGCAGCAGATATATTATTCTATTCTTTTTCTGAATGGGTGCTGTATGCAAGTGATCCGCATATTAAGGAAATGGGAACAATTCAGGATTGGGCAGGTGTATATCCCCTGTTTCATTGGAGCTTTATTCCTTGGGCTTTTTATCTTGTATTGGCTGTTGCCTTTGGCTTTATGCTGCACGTTAGAAAAAGAAGCAGACAGAAATATTCTGAAGCATGCCGACCAATTTTGGGGAAACATACAGATAGATTTGCAGGACGCTTTATAGACCTTTTGGCAGTATTCGCTTTGCTTGCAGGTACAGCGACAACATTTAGCGTAGCAACACCATTAATGGCTGAAATTATTGGCCATCTTTTTAACATTGAATTAAGCAGAACAATAATAAATATTTTTATTTTGCTGGTTACATGCTTTGTGTATACTTATTCTCTTCTTAAAGGATTTAAAGGTATAAGTCTTTTAGCTAATGTATGCTTTTATATGTTTCTTGCGTTGCTTGCATACGTATTGTTCCTTTGTGGTGAAACAAGATATATTATTGAAACAGGTTTTTCTTCTTTAGGAAGAATGGTACAAAATTTTATTGAGTTATCTACATTTACAGATCCGTTACGAAAAACAAGCTTTCCTCAAAACTGGACAATATATTATTGGGCGTATTGGATGGTTTGGTGTGTAGCTGCACCGTTTTTCATCGGCAATATTTCACGTGGTAGAACAATCCGTCAAACGATAACAGGCGGATATACTTTTGGTGTAGGTTCTACATTAATAAGCTTTATTATATTGGGAAATTATTCTATGGGCATGCAGATGGCAGGAACAGCTGATTTTATTGCTCAATATGCAAAAGATGGAGATTTGTATAGTATGGTCGTGGCCATTATCAACACTATGCCTTTTAGTAATATCGTTATGTTTTTAATTCTTTTGACGATGATCGCTTTCTACGCAACGTCTTTTGACTCTATTGCTTATACTGCTTCTTGTTATAGCTACCATACTCTTGATAATAATAAACAACCTCATAAGCTGATACAGTTAATGTGGTGCCTTTTATTGATCATGTTGCCAATAGCTCTATTATTTGCAGAAAGTTCGATGAGTAACCTGCAGAGTGTAAGTATAGTAGCAGCCTTTCCTATAGGAGTTGTTATTGTATTGATAACATTGAGCTTTTTAGCAGATGTAGAGAGATATTTGAATAGATGAGAAATGATGTAGTTTTAGTATATCATTATAGAGTTATCCATTATTCTCACCAACTCTCATGAAGTCTAGTCTGTAGTTCCATGTCTACGCAGATAGTATACAATTAAATTATGAGATTGGTAAGCCGGGAGTTTATTTGACGCTTACATTTGGTTGGAGAATAATGTCTATTCTCTAAGTTTATTGATAAAAGAATATTGTAGTGATATAATTAAATAGTACACTTTCGTCGTTGCTTGATAAATTCATTATGTGGAGTTTATGATAGATGGGAGTGTACTATGTCTATTAAGGGGAAAGATAATATACAGTCTAGAATATAAATATCAAAAGAGTTCTATAAAGAGCGGTGCTTTTAATATATATTGATAAGGGAGGTTGTTCGTACCATGCAAATTAATCCAGAAGTGAAGAATATTAGACAGTTATTGAATTCTAAAAAGCAATTTTTGATTCCGAGATTTCAAAGAGAATACTCTTGGGAAAAGAAGAATTATGAAGAGTTTATTAACGATATAATTGTTGGATTAAAAGTTGATGCTAATGGTATGTTGAGTAGCGAGAAGTATTTTCTTGGTACAATGCTTTTTATTGGCAGCTATACTGATGGAACAACTAAAGAAATTCAAGTAGTTGATGGACAACAGAGATTAACGACTATCACAATATTATTTTCTGTTATATCAGAAAAATTCAAACTGGCAGGACAAGAAAATTTAAGTAAAATAATGTTTGATTATATAATGACCATGGATGATAATGGTGAATCTGTTAGGATTTTAAAAACTAATACTAGTTATCCATTCTTTTCTAATTTTATTCAAGACATATCAAAAGCACATATAGAAGTGCCTTCGTCAGAAGAAGAAATATGTATAGAAGAAACGTATAATTATTTTAAATCTATATTGGATGAGAATAATATCAGAAAACTATTAAAGAAATTAAATGTCATAAAGTGTGATGCTGAAAATACTGAGTATATTGATATATTAAAAGCAATTAGAGATAGAATACTTAATTCAGTGTTTGTTTCTATTTCGACAGATACAAAGGAACAAGCTAACATGATTTTTGAAATATTAAATGCTAAAGGGAAAAGATTGGCAGCAATAGATTTAATTAAAAATAAACTTTTTGAACGTGTAAACTATACTGAACCAGCAGATTTTGCAACGGAAACTTGGAAAAATATAAAAAAAACACTGAGTTCCAGAAAGGATATGATAGGGTTTGCAACATTTTATAGACATTTCTGGAATTCTAAATACAAAAAAACAGCTGATAAAGACTTATATGATGCTTTTAATCGTACAATAAAAACTAAAGAAGAGTCAGAACAGTTTTTAAGCGAATTAGCTAAAGAAAGTAAACAATATTTAAATATTGTTTACCCACAACGATCTGATTATGATAATAAAAAAGAGTTTTTTTGGTTAGTACAGTCATTAAGAGTGTTAAATAAAGATTTTAATATAATACAAGTACGTATAGTTTTATTAGCTTTGTTTGATGCTTATAATAGGGAAAAAATCAGCGGTACTTATTTCAAAAAGGTTATTCTGTTTTTAGAAAACTTCCATTTCGTGTATAATGCTTTAACATCAAATAAGTCAAATAAATTTGACTCTATATTTACAAAACATTCAATTATGCTAAGAAAAGCTAAAGATAAAATAGAAGGACATCGTATTCTTGATGAATTTACAAATAAATTAAAGGTAATATTACCGAAATATGATGAGTTCGAAAAAGCTTTTATTGAATTGACATTTACAAAACGGAATACACCTGATAACCTAAAAACTAGATATGTGTTAAATAAATTAAATTCGTATTATGCAAGAAAGGAAGTTTTTGATGATCAAGGAAGCGTAGAACATATTTTGCCTGAAATGATTGGTGACAATGAGACGCAAAATATAGGTAATTTAATTTTATTAGAACAAGACTTAAATAGGCGATGTGGAAATGAAGAATATAGTCAAAAGAAAAGCATATATTCTGAATCGAGTTATACGGAAGTGAAACAGTTTATATCAGATTATGAAACATGGAGTAAGATTGATATAAAGGATAGAGCAAAGAAATTGGCTAAAATTTATTATGATTGTATTCTAAAATTCGATTAATTTATACTGGATGGATATGAAATACTAAAAGTACATTAAAAAGCGTTAAATTTCGCTAATATTAGCAAGGAAATTTCCATAAAAAAGCGGGACACCTTGCAATAATCTGGAATTACTTAGCCAGCATTGTTCACAACCAAGGAGGAGATTAGCAATCGCGCCCGAATAATAGGTACTACACCATTGGATATATTATTAAATCATTGTTTTGTAAGTCCTAGACATGATAGAAAGCCTAGATGTGTGATTAAAAAATATGACAAACTACGAAAAGCCGAGAAATTTGCTAACAATTAAAGATTTTACAAGGAGAATATTATATGCAGAATAGTATAGGTTCACAATGGAACAAATGGGATTTACATTTACATACAGCATCATCCTTTGATTACCAATACAAAGCAGATGATTCTGATGCTAGATTGTGCAAACAGCTTATAGATAATAATGTTAAGGCTGTTGCTATTACTGACCATTGGAAAATTGATGCAGAACGCATTAAAAATTTACGTCTGAAAGCACCGGATATTCTTTTTTTTCCAGGTGTTGAGTTAAGAACTGACAAAGGATCAAAGAATTTACATATCATTTTAATTTTCTCGGATCAAATTCCACTAAGAGAATTATCGGAAGATTTTGAAGCTATAATGATGCGCCAAAAAGCAAAATCTAAGGATTCAGACAAAACAATCTATTGGACTTTTGAAGATATTATAAATTTTGCTAATGAACATAATGCACTTGTATCTATCCATGCTGGGAAGAAGGAAAATGGTATTGATAAAGAAATTAAAAACGAAAGCCCATTTAATATGGCTATAAAGGAAGATATTGCTGATTATGTCGATTTTTTTGAAATTGGGAAAAGAAGTGATATAAAAGGGTATAACGAGCATGTATTCAAGGAAATAAAAAGGAAACCCTTGATTATATGTTCGGATAATCATAATCCTAATGATTATACTGTGAAAGAAAAGCTATGGATAAAGGGAGATTTGACTTTTGAGGGATTAAGACAATGCTTGCATCAACCTTTGGAAAGAGTATTTATAGGTGACGTACCTCCGGTTTTAGATAGGTTAAATAAGAATTTACAAAAAAATATAGCCACTGTATCTGTTAGGAGAGTGGAAAATCCACTGAATACCGATAAAACATGGTTCGATTTTGAATTACCCCTCAATCCAGGATTAGTATCAATAATTGGTAGCAAAGGCAGCGGAAAAAGTGCTTTGGCTGATATAATTGCATACATGTGTAGATCTAATACAATACAAAAAGCTTCTTTTCTTAATGATAATAGATTTAAAAAGGCTCCGCAATACTATGCAAAAGACTATGAAGCGGAGTTGACTTGGGCCGATGGGAAGACTGTTTCCCAAAATATCAATGAAACTAATGAAGATTCTACGATAGAATACGCACAATATCTTCCTCAGAAACACATAGAGGAAGTATGCAATGAATTTGGTGATGTTTTTCAAAAAGAGATTAACAAGGTTATTTTTTCGTATGTTGATAAAACAGAACGTGGAGAAGCTAGTTCTTTGAAAGAATTAGTTGAATTGAAGTCATATCCTTTGGATATAGAAAGAGAAAGCCATCTGTCAAAACTTCGTGCGATAAATAAAGAAATCATTAAATTAGAAGCAAAAAAGAAAAAATCATATAGAAAAAAACTCGAAGAGGGGCTTGCTAATATCGAAGAGTCGCTAAAGAGACATGATGACAATAAGCCGGTCGAAGTAATCAAGCCTGTATCTAAAGAAGGTAATAGGAAGTACGAAACTGAATTAGCAAAGTATAATACAAAGATTAAGGAATTAGAGGTCGAAAAATCAAGCGCTCTTAATGAGATTATGGATATTAATACTTTTGTTAGTGAAGCTAATTCAGTTGCTGCTTCAATCGAAGCATTACATGAGAAGTATATATCAACACAAGAGTTAATTTTAAATTTTTCTGATAGGCATAATTTAAAACTAGTTGTACCGCAATATAATCTTTCTCAAATTAGAGAAGTTGTATCGCAGAGTATTGATTTGAAAGAAAAACGAAAAGAAGAACTATACGATGCTGTCAACAATAAAGATAACGGATTCGAAGTAAGCATTAAACATTTAAAAGAGCGGAAAGAAGGCCTTATTGCTGAAACAGATTCTGAAGAAAAACGTTATCAAAAATACCTTTCTGATTTAAAATTGTGGGAAGAAGAACGTAATAGGATAAAAGGTGACAGTAGCACTGATGGTTCTGTTGAGTATTTTAAAAGTGAATTAAAATATTTGGATGATAAAATTGAAACTGACTATCAAACTGCTATATTAGAACGAGAAGAAGTAGTTAGAGACTTATATAAAAATATTGGAAAAAAATTAACTGTGTACCAAGATATTTATGCACCTGTCCAAAAAGAAATAGTAACTCTTTTAGGCGACTTAGAAGATAGTATAACGTTTCAGGCAGAGGTTTTATTGAAGGATATGAGGGTAAGTGAAAAAATATCAGAATTTATCAATTTGCGATATAATGGAAAATTTGGACGTGGCCATAATTCAGTACAAGAAATTAAATTGTTGCTCGATAGAACAGATTTTTCGAATGAGGATAGTGTTGTTAATCTTGTAAATGAATTTATAGAAGTCGTGACAGAAAATTTAGAAGCTGCGGATAATAGAATTTCAAATATAGAGTCATTTTATGATTTTGTTTGCAAACTTGAGTACATTGATGTTGATTATCGGTTAAAGATGGGTGAACGTAACTTGGCTGAATTATCTCCCGGTGAAAGGGGAATTCTACTTTTAGTGTTCTATCTAGCACTTAGTAAGGAAAGCAATCCAATTATTATTGACCAACCAGAAGATAATTTGGATAACCAATCTGTATATAGTAAATTGGTTCCATGTATTTGTAGAGCTAAGCAACGAAGGCAGGTGATTATAGTTACTCATAATCCTAATATTGCAGTAGCTTGCGATGCAGAGCAAATCATTTATTGTCAAATGGATAAACAAGATTCACAAATAACATATATTTCAGGTTCAATAGAAAATCCTGAGATTAAAAAACATGTTGTTGATGTACTAGAGGGAACCATGCCGGCATTTGATTTGAGAAGAAGAAAGTATAGTTACTCATCAAATTAATAATATAAGACATCCAAAAATGCTGTTTACTGTAAATTACAAGGTAGAAAGATATTTCGACCTAGAATTCAATAGAACATTTAAAAGAAATTTTAGGATACTGTAACTCATACTATTGTGATAAATAGGCAACGCAAAAAGCCGCACGCGGAGCGTGCGGCGGTGGGCTACTAGACCATTTATACAGCCTGCATTTCAGCCTGCAATTCTTGAATTTTATTCATGGGTAAATCGGTAATTAACATGATATCTTGAAGGCTTTTGCCAAGAGCAAGCATACGCTTTGCGGTAGCAAGTTTTTCTTGAGCCTCGCCTTCTGCATAAGCTTCGTAGCGGTTGTCCTGTACATAAGTTTCTAGAGACATATATTCCAACCTCGCTTTCTGATCGGATTTGATGTGGAAGATTTCCTTGTCGATTTCTTTAGTAAAATCGCTGGTTATAGTGTGCTGATTAACATAGTCAAAAAAGCTTTTGATATCAGGCGAGATGTTTCCGTGCGTACCAGTAGTGTTGAGAAGGATGATAGTCGTTTCGTCCGGAAATTCCAGGTCTGGAGTTTCCAAGCAGCGCTTTTTGAAGGTATAGATATAATTTCCTTCTCCGAAAAAATCAAATGCACAGATAAAGATGATGTAGGTAGCAGGCAAAAGGTCGAAATTCTGACCTTTTTGCAGAGCGTCTACGTCCAGCATAGCCTGATAGTAGCGTGTACGCTTTGGCAACACGTGCTGCCCCGTTTGGGGATTAGTAGTGTTCTTCACCTGCATTTCCAGATTGTAATGCGTGTGCTTTTCGTCAGCGACGATAACATCAAGACGTACACCACGGCTGTCGTAGAAAACATCAATAGTCTTTTCGATTTCCGGATAAGAAATCTCTGCGATTGGTGCTTGTAGAACTTCCTCAAGCAGGTGCTTGCAAATGCGTGGATTGCGCATAACCTTTTTGAAAAGAAAATCATGACCGATAGTCAGGTCGTCGAATTTTGGCGATAACATAGCCATAGAGTTTTCCTCCTTTAATTATAATATCTGACTCCACAAAATACAACTATACGCCAAAAAAACAAAAAGCAGTACTCATAGCGCTCGGAATCTCCGAGCACCATAGGTACTGCTAAAAGCTAAATCAATAGCTTAATACTAACGACGTAAG
>OIZA01000450.1_pt1 | contig 21523 bp, 18 predicted proteins | sample 1588381 | NCBI WGS metagenome assembly OIZA01 (sample SAMN03283277) | human gut metagenome | biome: human-associated habitat; material: feces | host: Homo sapiens | place: Peru | collected 2012 | reverse complement strand
CCGTTACCTATGACGGCACGGAGCACTCCGTCACCGGCTACAAGTCCATGACCGCCGACAACGCGCTCTACAACGTCAAGACGGACGTCGCCGAAACGCCGACCGAGGCGTGGACAGCGAAGGGAACGAACGCCGGCAAGTACCAGGTCGGCATCAAGTCCGGAGACTTCAAGAACACGAGCGTCAACTTCACGAACGTCGCGTTCGTGATCGTGGACGGCGAGCTGGAGATCACCCCGGTCACCGATAAGGTCACCGTCACCGTCGTGGAGAAGTCCGACAACGTCACCTATGACGCCGCGGAGCACTCCATCACGGGCTACGAGACCATGACCGCCGACAACGCCCTCTACGACATCGCCAATGTCGCCGAAACGCCGACCGCGGCGTGGACGGCGAAGGGCACGGAAGCGGGCGAGTACCCGGTGGGCATCGTTTCCGGAGACTTTAAGAACACCAGTAAAAACTTCGCGAACGTCGAGTTCGTGATCGTGGACGCTGCTCTCACCATCACGACGGACGACACCGAGGTCGTCGTTACCGTCACCGGCAATACGAAGACCGTCGTTTACGACGGCACCGAGCACTCCGTCGAGGGCTACACGGTGGACGTGAACGGCCTGCCCATCACCGTGACGCCGAAGGCCGGAACCGAGGCGAAGGCCAGCGGCACGAACGCCGGCACCTACTACATGGGTCTGACGGCGGACGACTTCACCGCGGAATCGAATAACTACAGCAACATCCGGATCGCCGTGACCGACGGCTGGCTCAAGATCGACCCGATCACCGACAAGGTCACCGTCACTGTTACCGAGAACGCCGACACCGTCGAGTATGACGGCAAGGAGCACTCCGTCACGGGCTATGCGTCCATAGTTTCCGATCACGCTCTCTACGACGTTGCGAACGTCGCCGAGACACCGACCGATGCGTGGACAGCGAAGGGCACCGACGCCGGCACCTACCCCGTCGGCATCAAGTCCGGAGACTTCAGGAACACCAGCGGCAACTTCACGAACGTGGAATTCGTGATCGTGGACGGCGAGCTCGTCATCACGCGCCGCGGCGAGAATCCGGGAAGCCCGGTAACGCTCCGCGCGGATGACAGCACCGTGATGTTCGACGGCGATTACCACGGCTATGTCGGCCACATCGCGACCAACCTTGCCGAGGGTCACAGCGTCCGCAGCGTGAAGAGCGACTTCACCGCGCGCAACGTGGGCCGCTACGAGGATAAGATCGACCTGCACGACGCCATCATCGTGGATGCCGACGGCAAGGACGTGACGCGCAACTATGTGCTTACCTACCAGCCCGGCACGCTGGAGATCACGCCGTTCGAGGGCGAGGTCGTCGTCACTGTCACCGGCAACACCGGTCTCTTCCGCTATGACGGCAAGATCCACACCGTTGAAGGGTATACCTTTGAAGCGACCGTGCCGTTCTTCACCGAGGACGACATCCGCTTCACCGGTGACGCAACCATCAGCGAGGTCCGCCCCGGCGATTATGTGATGAATCTGAAGGATGAGGAATTCTCCGCGGCGAACGATAACTTCACCAGCGTGAAGTTCGTCGTCATCGACGGCAGCATGCGCATCTATACCGTGCGCTACACCGTCGCGTGGATGTTCGACACCGACCAGATGCTCACCGGCGATTCTCCGAACCGCTACTTCACCTCCATGGCGAATTACATCGACCGCTCGGACATCTCCCTCGTGCTCCACAGCGGCAACGTTGTGGCAGACGCCGGAGCGCAGAGCCAGTGGGATGTGTTCAACAACGCGATGCAGCCGCTCTACGACGATGAGGAAGTGGACGTTCTCATGATCGCCGCCGAGAAGGAAGCCGCCTCCGGCAGCCTGTTCCTGCAGCAGCCGGTCCGCGAGGACTTCAAGGAGGAAGACCTCTTTGAAAACGGCAAGGGCTTCGTCCGCCGCTTCAACATCGGCGAGAAGAGCGTCATCCTCGTCGGTCTCGGCGCTGACGCCATGACCGAAGAGGGCTACAAGTGGGCGCGCGAGAAGTTCAACTCCGACAAGGACGCCTCCGGTATCCTGCTCGTGAACAACTACCTGCTCGAGGACATGAGAAAGCCCGATAAGATCGACGAGCGCGCTCTCGATCTGGAGAAGAACGTCGTCAAGGCGTGCTCCAACGTGCGCATGGTCCTCAGCAGCAGCGGCGGCTACTCCAGCCACTACGAGTTCTATTACGGCGAGCGCAAGGTGATCGCCATCAACTCGGACATCGAAGCGGCAGCCAAGGCGGGCTACTTCACGCAGCTCACCTTCAACGAGGATCTCAACATCCTCAGCGTCACCAACCTCTGCCCGTACACCTACGACTTCGTGTATAACGAGAGACAGGCGTATAAGGAGTGCTATGTGCTGAACAACGTGCTCTGAGACCTCGCGGGACGAACGTCCCAAACCCCATAAGCAAAACGATCCCCGGCGGGCATGCCCGCCGGGGATCTTCCTATGAAAAACTTTCCGCAAAAAGAAAGCTGTCAACGGGAAACGTCCCCGTTGACAACTTTTTTGCGTCACGCCGTGGCTGCGCTCTCCTGCATCGCGCGGAGAGTCCGGGCGATCAGCGTGTCCGGCTCCCGGCCCGGCATGGCCGCGCCGAGCAGCCCGGTCAGCTCGTCGGCGGCGTAGAGCACCTTTTCCGTTTCGTGCTCCGGTGTCGGGAACATTTGGATATCGCGCCTTTCGGAAAGTAAAAGGGAGACTGCCGTGGAAGGCAGCCTCCCCGCGTTGTATTTCTCAGTCTGCGAACAGCGGCGTGGAGAGATAGCGGTCGCCGGTATCCGGCAGCAGGGCGACGATGGTCTTGCCCTTGTTCTCCGGCCGCTTCGCCAGCTCGATCGCGGCCCACACGGCGGCGCCGGAGGAAATGCCCACCAGCACGCCCTCCTTCCGGCCTACCAGACGTCCGGCGGCGAAGGCGTCCTCGTTCTCTACGGGAATGACCTCATCGTAAACCTTCGTGTCCAGCACGTCGGGGACAAAGCCGGCGCCGATGCCCTGGATCTTGTGGCTTCCGGCCACGCCCTTGCTCAGAACGGGGGAGGAGGCCGGCTCCACGGCAACGATCTTCACACGGGGGTTCCGGCTCTTCAGATATTCGCCGACGCCGGTGACCGTGCCGCCCGTGCCGACGCCCGCCACAAAGATGTCCACCTTGCCGTCGGTGTCCTCCCAGATCTCCGGGCCGGTGGTCGCGCGGTGAACGGCGGGGTTGGCCGGGTTCACAAACTGGCCGGGGATAAAGCTGTTCGGGATCTCCCTGGAAAGCTCGTCCGCCTTGGCGATCGCGCCCTTCATGCCCTTGGCGCCCTCGGTGAGCACGAGCTCCGCGCCGTAGGCCTTCATCAGCTGGCGGCGCTCCACGCTCATGGTCTCCGGCATGACGATGATGATGCGGTAGCCGCGGGCGGCGGCCACGGAAGCCAGACCGATGCCCGTGTTGCCGGAGGTCGGCTCAATGATCACGGAGCCGGGCTTCAGCAGACCCTTCTGCTCCGCGTCGTCGATCATCGCCTTGGCGATGCGGTCCTTTACGCTTCCGGCGGGGTTGAAGTACTCCAGCTTGCCCAGCACCCTGGCCTCCAGACCTTCGGACTTTTCAATGTGCACCAGCTCCAGCAGCGGGGTCTTGCCGATCAGCTGGTCGGCAGATGTATAGATCTTACGCATGGATCATTCCTCCTGAATATTTTATGTTGTTATCGGGTGTTCCGGAGTGCATAGGCGCCCGGCAACATCGGAGGGCCATGGAAAAGCACATTTCAATACCAACCTTTCTTGTAGGTTTGTGCGGATTATAAATCGCCGCCGCGCATTTGTCAATAGCAAAAGGAAGATTTTTTGTTGATTTACCTACTTCCCTGCTATATAATAGGATTTATACACAAGGGAGGAACGGAAAATGCTGATCTCAACCAAAGGGCGGTACGCGCTTCGGGTCATGGTCGATCTGGCCGAGCATTCGACGGACGGATTCATTCCTCTGAAGATGATCGCGGAGCGGCAGGACATCTCCGAAAAATATCTGGAGAGCATCATCAAGCTGCTCGTGAAAGCAAAGCTGCTGACCGGCGTGCGGGGAAAGGGCGGCGGATACCGCCTGACAAAAGCGCCGGAGCAATATACGGTTGGGGACATTCTGCGTATGACGGAGGATTCGCTGGCGCCCGTCTCCTGTCTGGAGCCCGGCGCGGCGGCGTGCTCCCGCGCGGCGGAATGCCGCACGCTTTCCCTGTGGAAGGGGCTGGATAAAGTCATCAACGACTATCTGGACAAGTATACGCTCGCCGATCTGATGCACAACGATCCCGGCGGATACGATTATATTATTTGAGCGGAAACGAAAAGATGCCCGCCCGTGAGTTGTCCTCACGGGCGGGCATACGTTTATAATTTTAAAATGGGCCTCTGCCCTGTCATGCCGGCGTGTTCACGATCCCCGCGAAGAGGATCTCGCCGCTCTCGCCGGTGACGGCGAAGAGGAACGGCCGGTCGAGCGTGAACGCAACGCGCTCGTCCGGCGGCATGGCGGCCCCGGCTGCGGCCATCACGGTGTAGGCCGCCGCAACAACGCCATCCTCGTCGATGGTCACGCGCGCGGCGTGCTTCGCCTGCGAGAGGAAAATGCCGTCGGCCTTGTCGGTGAGCGGGGAGAAGTCGGCCTTGCCAGCGTCAAACACATCCGTCACGCCGAGCGCGCGCAGCGCGCCGGAAAGGTCGGTATCAGCGGAAACGTCAAATTTCGGCACGGAGAGATCGATGGTCATATACTTACTCTCGGCGATCTCCGGCGAGAGAAAGAAATCGACCGCGCTGCCGTCGGAGAGCAGCGCCTCCGGCGTCACGCCCTCGTCCGGCAGCAGGAACCACATCGTGCCGCTGCCCTCGAGATATTTGCCGACGGCAGCAAAGTTATCGGCGGCGTAGTACGTGCTCTCCATGGTCTCGTGCATGAATTTGTGCGTCACGTCGCCGTCCGGCGCGTGGAATACGCCGTCCGCCGTGGCGCTCTTTGAAAACTCGCTGCCCCACTTCGCGCGGAAGTATATGGTCGAGGCGAGCGCGATCACCGTCTCCGGCGCGAGCGAAAGACCGTCGGCGCTGTCCTTCAAAAGGCCGCCCGTCTGCTCGTTGATCCAGCGGCGGAGCGCTTTGTTGAACGCCTCGGAGCCCATCTCGCCGCGGTAGGCGGAGGCATAGTAGCTGTCCGCGAGGCGCGCGAGGGTGTTGGAATTGTAGTCCATGCTGTCGGAGAGCCAGAGCGAGTCGGCAAGGATGCTCGTCACCGCGCCGTCGTTCTGGTAGTTCGCCGCCCAGACGTTCCCGGCGGTCTTGCGCAGGGATTCCATGCTGTCCGCGCCGAGCAGGGAGAGGATCTGCGCGCGGGTGTCCCCGTCCGTGACCTCCGCGAGCATCGAGAGCGCCATATACACGCTCACCGGCGAGCACACGGCGTTTTTGCCGTCCGCGCCCGAGAGCAGCGCGGGCAGCGCCGCGCGGATGTAATCGTCGAGCGCGCCATCGACCGATGAGGCCGCGGTGTTCCGTGCCCGGCGGTCGGCGCTCCAGGCATCGTACGCCGCTTCGTACTTCGCGCCGGAGTACTTCGCTTCGTTCGGATACGGCGCGCTTTCCGGGTAGGCCGCCTCGGCAAGAGCAAAGGCGTTTGTGCCGCCGCACGCGGCAAGAGAGAAGAGCGCAGAAAGCGCAAGCAAAAGGGCGATAAGGCGTTTCATAATGTTTCCTCCTTTGAGAGTGCTTCTATCCTTCTTTGGGAGTGCGTCTATCCTTTGGACGCGCGGCATAGGAAAAAAGTTCCCGCCGCTTGTGCGTATTGCGGGGAATGTGGTATACTCAATACAGGAAGTGAGAAAACCCCTCAGTCAGCCTGCGGCTGCCAGCCCCCCTGTTAGGGGGGCCAAGATAGTTTTCGGATGCCCCACTTGCCTCCCCTAATAGGGAAGGTGGATCTTGCCGAAAGCAAAAGACGGAGAGGGTCCCCGCTGCCGCGGTCAATGCAAAGGAGAAACCATGAACGACGCCGAAAAAAAACCGGAGCTGCAGGGCAAGCTGCGCGAATTTCTCGTGATGCGCAATCTTTACGAGGCCGCCGCGCGCCAGCTCACGCTGAAATTTGAAATTCTAAACGACGAATTCAGCGTCCTCTATGCGCGCAACCCGATCCACCACATCGAAAGCCGCGTGAAAACGCCGGAGAGCATCGCCGCGAAGCTGATGAAAAAGGGCCTGCCGGTCTCCATCGAGACGGCGCGCGAGCACGTGAACGACATCGCGGGCGTGCGCGTGGTGTGCAGCTACATCGACGATGTCTACCGCGTTGCCGAAATGCTCGAGCGGCAGAAGGATATTGAGATCGTCAAGCGGCAGGACTATATCAAAACGCCGAATTATAACGGCTACCGCTCGCTCCATCTCGATATCCGTGTGCCGGTGTATCTCTCCGACCGGACGGAGTATGTCGTGGCCGAGATCCAGATCCGCACGATCGCCATGGACTTCTGGGCGAGCCTTGAGCACGACATCCGGTATAAGGCCGACAAATCCCGCCTGCCGGAGGGCATCAACGAGGAAATGCTCGCCGTCTCCGGCAAGATCGCCGACATCGACCGCCAGATGCAGGACATGTACCTCCGCATCCGCGCCGCCGAAACGGAAAAGGACGAATAACAAAAAAGCGGGGCCGCGGAGGAATTTTTCCTCCGCGGCTCCATTCGTTTATGCCGTTTATTCCGCGATCTCCGCGTCCAGCAGCTCGAGGATCGCCTGGTCAGCGCTCCAGAAATACGCGCTCTCGCCGAGGACTTCGGTGATCCCGGCGCGGTCAAAGTACCGCCGGACATTTTCGCTCATGCCGCAGCAGGCCACGGTCTTGCCCTGCGCGAGAAGGCTCTGGCACAGCTCGAGGATCGCCTGCGCGCCGGACACGTCCACGCTCGGCATGCCGCGCATCGAAAGGATCACGTGGTCGTAGGCGGGCATCTCCGCCATACGGTGGTTGAACTCGTCTACCGCGCCGAAGAACAGCGCGCCCGTCACATACGCCACGCCCGCCGATTCGAGGATCGGGGGCTTGCCGTCGATGGCGCGGAGCTTGTTCGTGTCGATGGCCGAAAAGCTCACGCGGATCTGACTGGACTTGGCCATATACAAAATGGCGGAGTAGACAACGCCGAGCAGGATGGCGACCGTGAGATCGAACACGACCGTTGCGATCATCGTGAGCAGAAACTGGCTGATGCCGGATTTGAATTTGTGGCGGAACACATAGCGGATGCCCGCCCAGTCGTTCATGCGCCATGCCGTGACCATGAGCACGCCCGCGAGCGCCGAGAGCGGCAGCCGCGCCATCACGCCGCCGAGCAGGAACATGGACGCGAGCAGAAACACCGAGTGAAAAACGCTCGTCAGCCGGGTCTGCTGGCCGGACTTGACCGCCACGCTCGTGCGGGCGATCGCCGCCGTAGCGGGCACGCCGCCGAAGAGCGGCAGCAGAATGTTGCCGACACCCTGCGCGATCAGCTCCTGATCGGCATTGAATTCCTCACCCTTCATGCGCGAGGCGGAAGCGCCGCACAGAAGGCTTTCGATCATGCCGAGCGCCGCGATCGTCACGATGGGCGAGAGCAGGTCTTTGACCATCGAGAAGCTGAGCGACGAAAGATCCAGCCGGTCGGCGAGCAGCAGCGTGCGGGGAATGTCGCCGACGGTGGCGAGAGAATCCATATGGAACACGCCCGCGACGATGGCGGCCGCGATGATGCCGACGAGCGAGCCGGGGACGCGCGCGCCCCACTTTTTCGGCCAGACGACCATGACCGCCACGACGAGCAGCCCGATGAGCGCCGCCTGCCAGTTCACATGGAAGCCGAGCCGCCCGTAGGAGAGCAGCTTTTCTATGTTCGTCAGACCCTCGGACGTCGTGCCGAAGAAATTGTCGATCTGGCCGAGCGCGATGATGATCGCAATGCCGGACGTAAAGCCCATAATGACGGGCATCGGGATGAAGCTGATGAGCCGCCCCAGCCGCAGCACACCGGCGATGAGCAGCAATACACCGGCGGCAAAGCACGCGAAGAACACGCCCTGCAGCCCGTGCGCCGCCACGATGCCGACGAGCACGGCGCTCATAGCGCCGGTCGGGCCGGAGATCTGGAACGACGCGCCGCCGAGCAGCGCGATCACGATACCGGCGACGATGGCCGTAACAAGGCCCGCCGCGGCGGAAGCGCCGGACGAAACGCCGAACGCGAGCGCGAGCGGCAGCGCCACGGCGCACACCGTGAGACCGGCGAGAATGTCCTTCACCAGCTTCGCGGCGTTGTAGCCGGAAAACTCTCTCTTTAATCCGGCAAAAAACGAAGAAAACACGATGATTCCTCCCTCAAAAAAGACGTACCTGCCCACTATACGCCCCAAACCGCCTGTTCGCAATAGAAAAAATAAACATTCTGTACTTTTTTGAAAAATAATAGCAAAAATGTTGGATAAAACAGGGGGATCATATAAAGAAAATATAAATGCAGCCGTCCGCCGCGGGAACATACGGCATGGGCATTCCCGGCGGCAGCGACTGCCACGGCACACGCAAAACGCACATCTCCGTGGGCACGGGCTGCGGCAATCTCGCGATACCGTACTCAGGGCTTGAGGGGCTCAGAAAGCTGCGATGAAAAACCTCCCCTGTGTAATTGTTCCCCGCTTTCCCGGAAGGAAAGCGGGGAACATTTTTATGCGCCGAAGAGGGGCAGCGCTTCGATGGCGCGGGCGATGCGTTCGTGGGTAAGACGTACCGCTGTGGGCGCGTCACCGTTCAAAAGGGCGGTATAGAGCGCGAGCTTCGATTCATACATTTTCTGTATGCCGCTGCGCTTGCAGTCGATCGTCCAGAGATACACGCTCTGCGGGCGGAAGGAGTGGTATAAAAGCGGCATGAGCACGTTGCCGGAGAGCACCGCAAGTTCGTGGTGGAAAAGGAAAACGTTCTCCGCGGCCTCGTCGCTGTCGCGCGCGGTGCGGATGCTCTCCAAAACCGGCGCGAGCGCTTCGAGCGATGCGGTGTCCGAGCGCTCGACGACGAGACGCATGCACATACACTCCATCGCGTCGCGCGTTTCGAGCAGGGAGCGCACCTCGTTCTGGCGCAGCGCGCCGCCGTTGTAGCGCATGATCGCCACGAGCGTTTCCATCGTGCCGCGCCGCCGGTAATCGCAGACGTACACGCCCTGCCGGGCTTTGATCTCCACAAAGCCGAGCTTTTCGAGCTCTACCAGCCCGGCCGTTACGACGGTGCGCGAAACGCCCATCTTCGCCGCCAGCTCACGCGCCGGGGGCAGCTGTTCGCCGAAGGCAAGCTCGCCGGAGAGGATCATGTTTTCAATCTGCTGCACGAAAAGATCGGTCAGCGAAAGCGCGGTGATCTTGCTGTAGCCCATAGCCGTTTCCTCCGGTGGATGCACGTGGAAATACCACATTTATTTATTTCAAGTTTACCCGCAATATACGCAAAAGTCAATCGCCGGATTTTTGTAAACCGATGAAATCTCCCGGCGGCGCTTGACGAACGGGCGGCACGGTATATATTCTTATAAGTGAAATCGCGTGGTAATACCACGAAATGGCAAGCGCGAAAAAAGTAAGGAGGACAAGACCATGCAAAAATACGATGCCGTAGTCATCGGCGCGGGCAACGGCGGTCTCGCGGCGGCCTGCCGGATGGCGAAGGGCGGCAAAAAGACACTTCTTGTCGAGCGGCACAACCTTCCGGGCGGCTGCGCTTCGAGCTTCCGCCGGGGACGCTTTGAGTTTGAGACCGCGCTGCACGAGATCTGCGAATGGGGCAGCAAGGAAAATCCCGGCGGCTGCCGCAAAACGTGTGAGGAGTTCGGGCTGGATATCCCGTGGCACATGGTACCGGACAACTTCCGCGTGATCACCACCGCCTCCGACGGCAAGACCCACATCGACGCGACGCTTCCCTGCACCGTGAAGGAATTTGTCAACGAAATGGAGCGGCTCGTCCCCGGCTGCCGCAAGTCGATCCAGGACCTTTTTGATCTCGGCACCGAGTTCCACGAGGCGGGCGACTATTCGCTCAGCGTTGCGGGAAAGACCGATCCGAAATACATGCAGGAGCACTTCCCCAACTTCCTGCGTCTCGGCAGCTACACGGTGAACGAGGTGTTCCGCGCCATGAAAATGCCGAAGCTCGCGCAGGACATCATGGGGACCTACTGGGGCTATCTCGGCGTGGATATGGACCACCTCTCCTTCCTGCAATACGTGAACATGCTCTGGCTGTACGTCAACCACGGCGCATGGATCCCGGATAAGACGAGCAACGAGCTGACGACCGGCCTTCTCGAATGCTTCCGGAAGATGGGCGGCGAGATATGGATGAACTGCACCGCCACGGAGATCCTCTTTGATGAGAATAAGGCCGTCTGCGGCGTGAAAACGACGTGCGGCGAGGTGGAAACGCGCCATATCCTCTGCAACATGAATCAGAACATGGTTTACGCCACGATGTGTCCCCCGGAGGTCGTACCCGAGCGTATGGTGAAGCTCGGCAACGCGCGCACCTATTCGGCGCGCATGTTCGTCGTGTATCTCGGGCTGGACAGATCGGCGGAGGAGATCGGCATTCACGACTATACGATCTTCCTTCCGACCTCGGCGGACAGCGCGAAGGAGTATGAGACGGGCAAGCGCATGGAGACCAACTGCAACCAGGTCATGGTCTGCTACAACGTTGTGAACCCGGCGTTCTCGCCGGAGGGGACGTGCGTAATGTCGCTCACGAGCACGTTCATGGCCGACGTCTGGGCGGACGTGGAGCAGGACGACTACGTAAAGACCAAGACCGACTTTGCCGAAAAACTCATCCGGCTCTTTGAAGAGCGCACCGGCATCACCGTCACGCCGTACATCGAAGAGATCGAGATCGCGACGCCGTGGACGATGTGCAACTATGTAAATACTCCGGAGGGCTCGGCGTACGGCTTTGAGCTGAAGGACTGGGACAATATGATGCCGCGCATGATGATGATGGGCACCGAGTTCCCGGTCAAGGGGCTGAAGTTCGTCGGCGCGGCGTCCATCCGCGGCGACGGCTACAACTCCGCGATCTTCAGCGGCGACACGCTCGCAAAAAAGACCCTTGCCGAAATGAAAGCAGAGGAGGCTTGAGTGACATGGCGGCAAACTGCAACTATAAAGTGAAGCTGATCGGGGCGCTCGACATGCTCCGGTTCAAGAACATGCCCAAGGTCCGCGAGGCGGCGATCCAGGCGGCCCCGGCGACGCCTCTGCCCAAAACGTTCACGACGAACGAAAAGGCGAAGGTCCGTCATCCCGAGATGCAGCGTGTCGTCGTTGCGGAGATCCGGCCCAACGGCCCGGACGTCAAGACGATCGTGCTCAAGTCCGAGGACGGCGCGCCGCTCGCGCCGTTCCGTGCCGGACAGTACGTGAGCGTGACCGCGCACATCGGCGAAACGGTCACGACCCGCGCCTACTCGCTCAGCGGCAGCCCTGCATGGGCGAAGCGCGGCGAATACAACATCGCCGTGCGGCGCGACCCGAACGGCTTTGTTTCCCCGTGGGTACAGGATACGTGGCAGGTCGGGCAGAAGCTCACGATCTCCGGGCCGCAGGGCCAACTCTACTATGAGCGCCTGCGCGACGCGAAGAAGGTCGTGGCGCTCGCCGGCGGCGTCGGCATCACGCCGTTCATGGCGATGGCCCGCGCCCTGCGTGACGGCCTGGAGGATTTTGATCTCACCATAATTTACGGCTCGCGCACCGAGGCGGGCATCGTCTATAAAAAGGAGCTGGAGGAGGTCGCCGCGGCGTGCGATAAGGTGCACGTCGTCCACGTTCTCTCCGACGAGGAAAAGGAAGGCTACGAGCACGGCTTCATCACCGCGGAGCTCATCAAAAAATACGGCGGCGCGGAGTACAGCATCTTCATGTGCGGCCCGCAGGGGATGTACAATTACCTTGATACCCAGATCGAGCCGCTCGGCCTGCGCCGCAAGTACGTGCGCCGCGAGCTTTTCGGCGCGATCAAAAATCCGTGGGATCAGCCGGATTATCCCGCCGGTATTCGAGGCAAAACGTTTAAAATGAAGCTCATCCAGTGCGGAAAGGAATACGAGATCCCCGTCTCCGCCGACGAGCCGGTGCTCGTCGCCGCCGAGCGCGCCGGGATCTGTGTGCCGGAGCGCTGCCGCAGCGGTGAGTGCGGCTGGTGCCGCTCGCGCCTGCTCTCCGGCAGCGTGTATGTCCCCGCGCGCACCGACGGCCGCCGCCGTGCGGACGTTGCGTTTGGGTACATCCATCCCTGCGCCAGCTTTGCCATGTCGGATCTCGTGCTGGACGTGCCGAACGGCACGCTCCGGTAAAGCGAGCGGCAGGAATACCGAAAATGTCCTCCCGAAATTCTCGGGGGGACATTTTTGCCCGCGTCAGCTCTTTTGGCGTTTCTGCCGGAAAAGAGGCAAGGAAACCCTTGCGGCCATGGGCAGAACGCGGTATGATATAAAAAAAGTGAAGCCGCGGCGGGACCGCGGCTGCGGAGGAAGATTATGCGCTATTACCTTGGATTGGACAACGGCGGCACGAACACCAAGGCAGCCCTTTTTACCCCGGACGGCACGCAGGTGGCTGTGGAGAGCATTGCCACCGCCGCGCTCACGCCCGCGCCCGGCTTTGTGGAGCGGGATATGGAGGACATGTGGCGCGATAACTGCGCCGTCATCCGCGGCGTGCTCAAAAAGAGCGGCGTGCGCGCCGAAGAGATCGCGGGCGTCGGGCTCTGCGGCCACGGCAAGGGGCTGTATCTCTGGGGCAAAGACGGTAAGAGCGCGCGCCGCGGCATCCTCTCGGCGGACAACCGCGCGTGGAAATACCCGGTCGAATGGCGCAAGGACGGCACGGAGGAACGGGCGTTTTCCCTCTCCTGCCAGCACGTCATGGCGTGCCAGCCGGTGAGTCTGCTCGCGTGGCTGCGCGATAACGAGCCGGAGACGATGAAAAACGTCCGCTGGGTGTTTGAGTGCAAGGACTATGTGCGTTTCCGGCTGACCGGCGAGGCGCGCGCCGAGATCACCGATTATTCCGGCAGCGGACTCATGGACCTGCATACGAAGAGCTTCTCGAAGGAGCTCCTCTCCCTCTTCGGCATCGAGAACGTGTGGGACGCGCTGCCGCCGCTCTGCGCCTCGCTCGATATCGCGGGGCATATTACGCCGGAAGCCGCCGCGCTCACGGGATTGCTGCCCGGCACACCGGTCATCGGCGGTATGTTCGATATCGACGCCTGCGCTCTCGCCGTGAACGTCACGGACGAGACGAACATCTGCATGATCGCCGGAACGTGGAGCATCAACGAATATCCGCGCCGCGCGCCCATCACGGACGGTTCGGTGCTTATGAATTCCCTCTTCTGCCTGCCGGGGTACTATCTCATCGAGGAATCGAGCCCCACCTCCGCGGGCAACAACCAGTGGTTCATCGACCGGCTCCTGCCCGAGCTCAAGGCCGAGGCGAAGACGGCGGGAAAGAGCATTTACGATATTCTGAACGACTGGGTCGATTCGTTTGCGCCCGGCGATTTTGTGCCGGTGTTCCTGCCGTTTCTGACGGCGAGCAACGTTGATCCGCGCGCCCGCGCAGCGTTCGTCGGGCTGAACGCCTCGCACTCGCGGCGGGAGATGGCCCGCGCGGTGTACGAGGGCATCACGTTCTCGCACCGGTACCATCTCGACCGCCTGATGCGCTCGCGGCCCGACCGGAGCGGGACGATCCGTCTTGCCGGAGGCGCGGCGCGTTCAAAGGTGTGGACGCAGATGTTCGCGGACGTGATGGATATGCCCGTCGAGACCGTTTCCGCGGAGGAGACCGGCGCGCTCGGCTGCTGCGTGGCGGTCGCGGCGGCGCTCGGCGATTATAAAGACGCCGCGGATGCCGCGGCGCACATGTGCCGGAGCGTGAGCCGTGTTCTGCCCCGGCCGGACGCCGCGAAGGTCTACGAGGAAAAATACGCGCTGTATCTCAAAACCATCGAGTGCCTGAACGCCCTCTGGCCGGATATGCAGCGGTTTATGGAGGAACATCATGCTTGAAAAGCTGAAGGAAAGAGTCTGCGAACAGAATCTCCAGCTGGTAAAATACGGCCTCGTCGTGCTCACATGGGGCAACGTCTCCGCCCTCTCGGAGGACGGAAAATACGTTGTCATCAAGCCGAGCGGCGTATCGTATGACAATATGAAGGCCGGCGATATGGTCGTCACGGACCGCGCGGGCCATATCGTGGAGGGCGATCTCCGCCCGTCCACCGACCTTGCGACGCATCTTGCGCTTTACGATGCCTTCCCCGGCATCGGCGGCGCGGTGCACACCCATTCGCGCTACGCCGTCGCCGCGGCGCAGGCGGGGCTGGATCTCCCCTGTTACGGCACGACCCACGCCGACTACTTCTACGGCGCCGTCCCCTGTGCCCGGGAGCTTACGGCGGAGGAGATCGAGGAAGCCTACGAGCGCAACACCGGCCTCGTCATCGCCGAGACGTTCCGCGCTCGGGGCATTGATCCGCTGGCAGTTCCGGCGGTGCTCGTGAAGAGCCACGGCCCGTTCACCTGGGGCAAGACGCCGGAAAAGGCCGTGGAAAACGCGCTCGTGCTCGACGAATGCGCGCATATGGCGCTGCTCACGCGGCTCTTTGACCCCTCCGCCGCCCCCGCGGCGCAGTGCATTCAGGACAAGCACTATTTCCGTAAGCACGGCGCGAACGCCTACTACGGACAGAAATAAACTACAAAAGGGAGTGTCGCTATGATCCGCAAGCCCCGCATACTTGTTGTCGGCATCTTCGTCATGGACCTGATCGCCTCTACGAAAAAAGCGCCGAACTCCGGCGAGACTGTGATCGGTCTCAATTTCCGCACAGCACCGGGCGGAAAGGGCGCGAACCAGGCTGTGCAGTGCGCGCGCCTCGGCGCGAACGTCACGATGGTCGGCCGTGTCGGTAACGATGCCTATGGCCGCGAGACCGTCGCGGCGGCATCCGCCTCCGGTGTGGATGTGTCCCGCGTCGTTGTGGACGCCGAAAATCCGACCGGCGTTTCCGCCATCACACTCGAGATCACCGAAACCGGCGCGCACAACCGCATCGTCGTCTGCCCCGGCGCGAACGGCGCGATGACCGTGGAGGAGATTTCCTGGATCAGGGACGAGGTAAAGAATTACGATCTCGTCATGCTGCAGTTCGAGCTGCCGATGTTCATCAACGAGGCCGTGGCGCGCTGGGCGCACGAGGCCGGCGTGCCGGTCATGGTGAACCCCGCTCCCGCCGCGCCCGTTTCGCCGGAGCTCTTCCGCTGCGCCACGTTCTTCTCCCCGAACGAACACGAGGCCGCCGCGATGGCGGGGCATCCCATCCGCGTGGACGATGCCGGCGCGAACGAGGACGATCTGCGCGCCGTGGCGGATATTTTCCGCGAAAAGGGCGTGGAGAATCTCATTGTGACGCTTGGCGGGAATGGCTCCGTTGCGGTGAACAAAGACGGCGTCGCGCGCGTGCAGAGCGTAAAAATGCCCGTTGTGGCGGACACCACGGCGGCGGGCGATTCATTCGTTGCGTCGTTCAGCACGCTCTGGTGTGCGGGGCTTCCGGCGCGGCAGGCGCTGGCGTTTGCGAGCCACGCCGCGGCCATCACCGTTTCGCGTCCCGGCGCGATCCCGAGCCTCCCGACGCTTGCGGAGGTAACGGCGCTGCTGCGTGAGCGCGGCTATGAGGATATGGATTACGATCTTTTGGCACAGTTGGAGGAGAAAAGCAAATGAAAAACGAAGGAAAAACCGCGCTCGCGCATCTGACCGCGTCCGCGGAAAAGGAATTCTGCGCGTTTCTCGCGCAGCAGACGCCGGAGGCATACGAAGACGCGGTCGCGCTCATTGAGGAATGCCGCGCCGCGGGACACCGCGTCCATGTGACCGGCATCGGAAAGCCCGGCCATGTGGCGGGGTACGGAGCCTCGCTCCTCTCTTCCACCGGCACACCGTCCTACTTCCTCCACGGCACGGAGGCGGTGCACGGCTCCTGCGGCCAGCTGGAGGAAGGCGACGTTGTCATTGCCATCTCCAACTCCGGCGAGACGGTGGAGCTCAAGGCCACGGTGCTCGCCGTGAAGAACAACGGCTGCCGCGTCATCGGCATCACCGGCAATGCGGAAAGCTGGCTCGCAAAGGAGAGCGACGCGCTGCTGCTCGCGCATGTAGACGAAGAGGGCGGCCCGCTCAACCGCGCGCCGCGCAACTCCGTGCTCGCGGAGATGTTCGTGCTGCAGGCGCTCTCCGCCATATTGCAGGCGGACGTCGCGCAGACGCCCGCGCAGTATGTCCGCCGCCACCCCGGCGGCGCGCTCGGCAAGATCCGCGATAACGAGCGCTGAACACGCCGGAATACCGCACGGTACGGGAGAAAGAGGAAGAGACATGAAAAACGTGACATCGGATAAACGCAATCTCTGGATGTTCCCCCTCGGCACGGTCGGACGGGATATGATCTATAACCTGTTCACCAACTTCATTTTCACATATATCCTGTTTACGCGCCATCTCACCGCCGCGCAGCTCGGCGCGGTGACGGCGATCATGGTCGGTGCGCGTGTGTTCGACGCGCTCAACGACCCCGTCATGGGCAACATCATCGAGCGCACCCGCTCGCGCTACGGCAAGTTCAAGCCGTGGCTCGTGATCGGCATCCTCTCCACGTCCGTCGTTGTGTATCTCGCGTTCAACACGAGCCTGCAGGGCTGGAGCTTCATCGCGTTTTTCGGCGTGATCTATTTCCTCTATTCGATCACCTACACGATGCACGACATCTCCTACTGGGGCATGGTGTCGGCGCTCAGCTCCGATCCGCATGTGCGCAATTCGCTCACGTCCCGGACGAACCTCTTCGCCGGCATCGGCGGCGTGATCGCCTCCATCCTCATCCCCATGCTCACCACCGGCAGCGGCACGCTCGGCGGCAGCACCGCAACGGCCTATGGCCGCGTCGCGCTCGTCATCTGCATCCTCGCGCCGCTCTTCCTGTGCGCGACGATCTTCGGCGTGCGTGAGCGCCGGGACTACAATACGAAGGAAGTCCCGCCCGTCAGCTTCAAAAAGATCTGGAACACCATCACCGGCAATCCGCAGATCCTCTGGATCTCGCTCGTGTTCCTGCTGCAGCAGATCGGAAACGACGTCGTTATGGGCGGTCTCGGCTCGACGTATGTGTACTTTGCCTTCGGGTATGAGGGCGGGCTGTACTCGCTCTTCAACACCGTCGGTCTCGCGGCGACGGCGCTTCTTATGATCTTCTATCCGATGCTCGCCAAGCGCTTCCGCCGCAAGCAGATGATGGATAAGCTCATGCTGCTCTCCGTCATCGGCTACGCCGTTATGATCGTCTCCGGGCTGGCGCTTTCCGGCGGCATGGTGAAGTTCTGGATCCTCACCGCGGGCTACATGGTCGCGAACCTCGGTCAGTACGGCTTCTATCTTATTATGATGATCTCGCTCATCAACACCGTGGAGTATAACGAATACCTCCGCGGCGAGCGCGACGAGGCGATCATCACCTCCCTGCGCCCGTTCTTCACAAAGCTCGCCTCCGCCATCGTCGTGGCGGTCACGTCGGCGACGTATCTCATCTTCGGCGTCACGGGCTACACCAACCAGATCTCCGCGCTCGAGCGCGCGGCCTCGCTCGGCGAGATCGCCGAAGCCGAAAAGCTCGCGCAGATCGATACGATCGTCTCCTCCATCCAGCCGGGTCAGTCCCGCGGGCTGCTGCTGTGCATGACGGTGCTGCCGTTCGTGCTCATGTACGCAAGCTATGTGCTCTATAAAAAACACTACATTCTCGATGAGGACAAATACGCCGAGGTGTGCGCCGAGCTTGAAAAGCGCCGCGCCGAGGCAAAGTAAGGAGGCCGCCGATATGGACAACGAAAACCGTTCCTGCATCGACTGCGGCAGCGCCGCCTGCCGCGGCAAGGGCGGGCAGTTCCCGCCGTTCTGCCGGACGGAGCATCTGGACGAGGCGCTGCTCGAGCGCTCACTGGAAATTTTAAAGGGCGAGGAAAACGCCTTTTCCGTTGCCGCGGCGGTCAACGAGCGCGACGGCTACGGCACGAAAAGCCGCATCGAGGAAACGATGCACTTCGCGCAGCTTCTCGGCGTGAAGAAGATCGGCATCGCCACCTGCGCGGGGCTGATCCATGAGGCGAACGCGCTCGCGCGCGTCCTGCGCGCGCAGGGGTATGAGGTCACGGGCATCGCGTGCAAATGCGGCACGGTGAACAAGACCGAGCTCGGCATCCCGGAGCGCTGTCTCGAGGTCGGACAGAACATCTGCAATCCCGTCTTGCAGGCGCTCGTGCTCAACGGGGAAAAGACGGAGCTGAACATCGCGCTCGGCCTGTGCGTCGGGCACGACAGCATGTTTTATAAGTATTCCGAAGCGCCGGTCACGACGCTTTCCGCCAAGGACCGCCTGCTCTGCCACGCGAGCCTCGGGCCGCTGTATCTGCTCGACGGCTATTGGAAACGCCTCCTGAACCCCGACCCCTACCTCACAGCGCCGGAGAGCAAAACCGAAGAAGGAAAAACCGGGGACACGTCGAACTGACGTGTTGCCGTTTTGCACGGAAAAGCCCGGTGATCCGCGATCGACAGGCGCATGCTGCAACATTATAATGACGATACATATTAAGCGGTATATATCCTTTGATCTGCTTTAGGCGGAGAGACACGGACGACGGCTTCGCAGAACACGTTTATGAAAGCGGAAACGGTCGCGGCGGCGCTTATCGGAAAGGCAGCGGGAGACGGATAAAAGCCGTCACCGCCGCGGCGTACTCCAACACCGCCCCGGAGCGGCGCAAGGTTCGGATCGGGATGCGAAAAAGGTGGAAAAATGATACAGAACGATTTTGCAATCCATATCCGGCGGGCGGAGAGCGGAGATGAGGCGTGTCTCGCGCACATCCAGACCGAAAGCTGGAAGGCGGCGTTCGCGGGCATCGTCCCGGCGGAGCTCCTTACCCAATGTACGAGCATCGAGCGCGCCGAGAAAATGTACGCGCGGCTTCTCGCCGAGCAGCAGGGAAACGGCTATATTCTGGAGTTGGACGGGAAACCGCACTGCGTCGCATGGTGGGACGCGGCGCGGGAAGAGGGTGTGCCGGGTGCTGCCGAGCTGCGGTGTATCCATTCGCTGCCGAAAAACTGGCGCCGCGGCTGCGGCAGCCGGATGATGGAGCGCGTTCTCGCGGACGCAAAGGCTGCCGGATACACAAAGCTCCTGCTCTGGGTGTTCACGGACAACGTGCGCGCGATCCGGTTTTACGAAGCGCAGGGTTTCACCTTCAGCGGCAGAAAGCAGCCCGCGTTCGGCACAACGGAGGAAATGTACGTCCGAGCGCTGTAAAGCCGTATCGCGGCACGCGCCCGTCGCGGCGCAGCCTCGATTTTTCGGCTCGCAGGCTGCCGAACGACAGGTCGTTGCGCTGCCGAAATGCAGGAAGATGGTATTTTGAAGAAAAGCAGGGCAAAGCGCGATCTGCCCGTGGACGGGCACAGCTCGCCGGCATCAGCAGCAAAGACGGCGCGTATAGACCTTAAAGAAAGGAACGCGAATATGGAAGCAAACCATGAACCTAAGAATGAGCTCATTGCGTGCTGTGGGCTGGACTGCGAAACCTGTGACGCCAGGATCGCAACGATCACAAATAACGATGCCCTGCGCGAAAAAACCGCCGCCCTGTGGACGAAGCTCAACGAGGTAACGATCACGCCGGAAATGATAAACTGCACCGGATGCCGCATTGAGGGCGCAAAAACGCCGTTTTGCGACAAGCTCTGTCCAGTACATAATTGTGTCAGGGAAAAAGGACTGGATACCTGCGCGGACTGCGGGCAGATGGATGGATGCCAGACACTGGGGCGCATCGCCGCAAACAGCCCGTTTGTTTTGGAAAACCTGAGAAAGCTCCGTTGTGAGGAGCCGTTGGAACAGAACGATGCCTGACACAATGACGGTAAACGATACGGAATATACTGTGCTCCGGCTTCTCGGAAAGGGCAAGGGCGGCTATTCCTATCTCGTCACGGACGGGGAGCGGGAGTACGTTCTCAAGCAGATCCACCACGAGCCGTGTGAGTACTATACCTTCGGCGACAAGCTGCAGTCCGAGCTGCGCGACTATGAAACGCTGCGTGCTCTCGGCATCCCCCTGCCGCGGCTGCTGGCCGTGGACAAGGCGCAGGAACACCTTCTAAAGGAATATATCGCGGGGCCGACCGTCGCGGAGCTGCGTGAGAGCGGGCGGATGGACGGGCGCTGGACGGAGCAGGTGCGCGCCATGTGCGCCGCTTTGTACCCCGCGGGGCTGAACATCGACTATTACCCCACCAACTTCGTCCCGCGCGGCGAAACGCTCTATTATATCGACTACGAATGCAACGCCTATATGGAGCAATGGGACTTTGAGCACTGGGGCGCGCAGTACTGGACAGAGCTGCCGACCGTGTCGAATTGAACAGATCGCCCGCCGGGAGACCGGCGGGCAAAATTTTTTTCAAAACCCTATTGACAATCCGGGGATATGCTGTTATATTAACAGTAACGATAATCGTTATTGATTATGAAACCCCACAGCGAAGGAGTACCCCATGGAAAGCACCCGGCGGCAAAGCAAAAAGCGCGACGCGATCCGCGAGATACTGCTCGCGTCGTACGATCACCCGAGCGTGGAGGAGATCTACCGGCGGCTCAAGCCGGACATCCCCGATCTCTCGCTCGGCACGGTGTACCGCAATCTCGCGCTCTTCCGCGAGGAGGGCAAGGCGATGAGCGTCGCCACAGTTGCGGGACAGGAGCGGTTCGACGGCCGGACGCACCCCCACGCGCATTTCATCTGCGAGAAGTGCGGCCGCGTGGACGATGTGGACGCGGTGCTGCCCGAAACGCTCGTCACCGGCGAAATGCCCGGCAAGGTGCGCTCCTGGGCTCTGACATTTTACGGCATCTGCCGCTGCTGCGCAGCGGACGATAATAAAAACAACAAAGAGAAAAATTGATTTGATGGAGGATCTTATTATGAAAAAGTGGGTTTGCCCGGTTTGCGGTTACGTTCATGAAGGCGATACGCCCCCGGCGGAGTGCCCGGTGTGCCATGTCCCCGGCAGCAAGTTCACGCTGCAGGCGGAGGAGAAGACCTGGGCGGCGGAGCACGTCGTCGGCGTCGGCAAGGTGTTCGGCGACAATGTGCCGGAGGAGGTCCGCAAGGAGATCATCGACGGTCTGCGCGCCAACTTTGAGGGCGAGTGCAGTGAGGTCGGCATGTATCTGGCCATGGCGCGCGTTGCGCACCGCGAGGGCTATCCGGAGATCGGCATGTACTGGGAAA
>OIZA01000449.1_pt1 | contig 21548 bp, 19 predicted proteins | sample 1588381 | NCBI WGS metagenome assembly OIZA01 (sample SAMN03283277) | human gut metagenome | biome: human-associated habitat; material: feces | host: Homo sapiens | place: Peru | collected 2012 | reverse complement strand
GAGTGCGTATATCAGAAAGATGGCGTTAAACGGGTATGTAATAATCCCTGAATGGTCTGATTTGAACCGGGTAATATCTTTGCATACAAGGATTAGTAATAATCTCAATCAGTATGCTAAGAAAGCAAATGAAACGGGTAAGCTGTATGAAGAGGATATTGCAGAAATAAAAAAGATGAATAATGAGCAAACAGAACTTCTGAAAAAGGCACTTGAAGCAGTTATTCATCTATATGAGGAGGATTCAAAGAAGAGAAGGTGAATTGATAAAAAGCGTTAGCGTGGCTCTGCGGTTTATCCGCAGTTCGAGGGGATTGGGGCATTCCCCAACAAGCAAAAATGTGCCGAGTATATACCGGGGCACTGCTTGCCAATTTGAAAAAAATGAAAGGAATGACTTTATTTATGAGAAATTTAGAAAAAGAACAGAGGCTTGGAAGAAATGGAATAGAAAATCTGTGCATTAAGCCGACGTTTAATTACTGTACTGGTGAAGAGCAGTTTACTTTCTTCAAGTTACCAAAATGTCTAATAGATGATGCATGCTTTTTTGGGTTGTCAATAGATGCAAAACTTTTATATGCAATCTTTTTAGATAGGGTTTCATTATCTATAAAAAATGGATGGGTGGACGAAAACGGAAGAGTATTTATCTATTATTCTGTAATAAATATTTGTGAGATAATGAATTGTGGAACGCAAAAAGCCTGCAAGTTATTGGATGAGCTGGAGACATTCGGGGCACTTGAACGTAGGAGACAGGGACTTGGAAAACCGAACAGGCTCTATTTGAAGAAAGTGTTTTGAAAGATATCCACATAAGAAAAAATCAAAGCACATAAGACGTAAAAATCACAGTTAGGAATTTTGATTTTTACGATTACAGAGTTTTTATTTCTACTGGTCTGGAACCGAAAAAATCAAAATCTAATAAGACTAATATTAACAAGACTAATTTTAATAATATCTATCTTATCCTATCTGGCCGAAAGAATAATGTCTTGGATGGGATATGATGGAAAACAATAACAGAAAGGATTTCAATTATGGTAAAAAATAAAGTAGTTATAAAAGAAAGAGATGCATGGAGTGATTTGGCGAATTTCATTGGAGAAATGGTGGCAAAGTATGCAGACGCAATGGGACTGGCTCAATTACCGAATCCGGATTGTTATCTTCGCATGAAGAGAATAAAACAGTTGTACAAGGAATTATATAAAACAGAAAATATTGAGAAATTCAGAAGGATTATCATTCCTATTGAAAGAAATGCTGCGGCATGATAGAATAACCGTATAAACGGAAATAAAAACAATAAATACGGATATAAAATATAACGGAGGAACACACATGATTATCAGTGAAAGAATTTTTTGCATAATGGATCAGAAGAACATGAGCCAGTTGGAACTGTCGAGAAGAACTGGGATTGCAACAAGCAACATCAGTGATTGGAAAAAGAAAAAGACAAATCCAAAAGCAGACTGTCTATTATCCATATGTGACGCATTGGATATTACACCGGAACAGCTTTTAACGGGAAAAGGAATTGATCCGGAGTATAAAGATGCAGATATGGATTATGAAGTTACCAGGTCGGACATTAAGATATTGAAGCAGATTCACAGTCTAGGAGATGATCAGTATAAAAGACTGATGGCATATATGAAGGCATTGCAGAAACTAGAGCAGATGGAAAGCATTGTGGAGGAATAATGGAAGAAACAAAAGAATTGATTACTACGGATGATATTCGTAGTAAGGTGTACATACTTCGTGGACAGCAAGTAATGTTGGATCAGGATTTGGCAGAAATTTATGGTTATCAAGTTAAAAATTTAAATCAACAAGTAAAACGTAATTTGACAAGATTTCCAGAAGATTTTATGTTTCAACTAACTAAAGAAGAAGTGGAATTGGTGAAATCACAATTTGTGACTTCACGGAATATAGGTTATTTTGAAGGGCAAGAAGGCGGTCGTAGAAAATTACCATATGCATTTACAGAACAAGGAATTTATATGCTTGCGACAGTTCTTCGTGGAGAATTGGCAGAACAGCAGAGTATATTTATAATGCGCACTTTTAGAGAGATGCGTCACTACATTAGTCAAAATCAACAGTTTGTTACTAGAAATGAAATGGAACTTTTAACAGCGAAGGTTGGAACGATAACGGAGAGACAGGATCGAATGGAGAAAAAAGTAGATTCCATTCAAAAAGATGTGACTATCTTAGCAGACAATTTCATTACGGATAAAGATAAGAAGGATTTTGTTATTTATAAAGGTCAGAAGTTAGAAGCTGACATTGCTTACATAGAAATCTATCAACAGGCAAAGAAATCAATCTATGTTGTGGATGATTATATGAATGCAAAATCATTACAGCACCTTTCACAGAAAGCAGATGGCGTGGAAGTTGTTTTATTCACAGAGAATGGAAAAGGTGGGAGAGGATTTCTTACGAACTCTTTAGTGACGGATTTTCAAAATGAATATCCAACGATTCGGATTAAGCCGAATCCTGATTGTCACGACAGGTTAATTATACTTGATTATGGGGAAAAGACAGAACTGGTTTATCATTGTGGAGCATCCAGTAAGGATGCAGGGAAGAAACTTTGTGCCATCAATCAGATTACAGAGACAGCAATCATTCATCCGGTAATAGACAGATTACTTTCATTGCCAGATAAGCAGGTATAATTAGTAGCCATGCTTTGACTGCGAAAATGACGTTAAGAGGTGATAAGAATGTCTAAAGAAAAGATAAAAGTGTATCTTTACACCCGTGTTTCTACAACCATGCAGATAGACGGATATTCTCTAGATGCACAGAAAACAAAAATGAAAGCCTTTTGTGATTATAATGAGTATGAAATTGCCGGTGAGTATGAGGATGCAGGAAAATCCGGTAAGTCAATAGAGGGAAGAATTGCCTTTAATCAAATGATGGACGATATAAAATCAGGAAAAGATGAAGTATCTTATGTCCTTGTATTCAAGCTTTCCAGATTTGGAAGAAATGCGGCAGATGTACTTGCAACATTACAAGTAATGCAGGATTTTGGTGTGAATCTGATTTGTGTGGAGGACGGAATAGATTCATCCAAAGATGCCGGGAAGCTTATGATATCTGTTCTGTCAGCAGTGGCAGAGATTGAACGTGAGAACATCCGTGTTCAGACAATGGAAGGCAGGATGCAGAAAGCCAGGGAAGGTAAATGGAATGGTGGTTTTGCACCGTATGGATATTCTCTCATTGATGGAAAATTGGAAGTAAATGAAGAAGAGGCAGTGGCTATCAGAATGATATTTGACCAATATGTAAATACAGATTTGGGTGCAAATGGAATTGCAAAGTATCTTGAAAATCATGGAATCCATAAGATAGCCAGACAGAATGGTAAAAATCCGTTATTTGATGCTGCTCTTATCAGAAGGATTATACAGAATCCGGTTTATAGTGGCAAAATCTCTTATGGAAGAAGACGGACAGAAAAGGTTCATGGTACAAGAAATGAGTATAGGCAGGTTAAGAAAGATGATTATCTGTTAGTAGATGGTCTGCACGAAGCTCTTGTATCAGAAGAAGTATGGGAGCAGGCGCAGGTCAAGGTGGCAGCACAGGCTAAAAAGTATGAAAAGGTCAATCGTGACAAGAGAGAAAAGATTCATCTTTTATCAGGAATTTTGAAATGTCCTGTCTGCGGTGCTGGAATGTATGGCAACAAGTCCATTAAGAAACGCAAGGATGGAAGTAACTATAAGGATTTTTATTATTATGGCTGCAAACACAGAAATATGACCAGAGGTCATAAGTGTGATTACAAAAAACAGGTGCATGAAGAAATGCTGGATGCTTCTGTTGCAGAGGTGATTAGTAAACTGGTTAGTAATCCTAAATTTTCGGATTTAATCCGCAACAAAATAAATATGGAAGTAGACACAAGTGCATTAGATCAGGAAATAGCAAATTACGAAAAACAATTAAGACAGCTATACCATAATAAAGATACAATCTTATCAGATATTGATTCTCTGGATTATGAGGATAAGCATTATCAGCGAAGGAAAACAGATTTAGAGAACCGTTTGTACACGACTTATGATAAAATAGATGAAGCAGAGGAGTTGCTTATATCTGCAAAAACTAAGAAACGCGCTCTGCTAGCAGACAAGATTACCGGAGACAATATCTACAAGGCGCTCATTTTCTTTGATAAGCTGTATGTCCAAATGAGCGAAGCTGAGAAACGAGAGTTTCTGTCACAGTTAGTGGATAATGTGCAGATTTACGAAGAACGCAAAGAAAACGGACAATGGCTGAAATCTATAGAATTTAAGTTGCCGATTATAGAAAAAGAGTTTACACTAAGTTTGGACAACGATACACAAAATGAAACGGTGGATTCCGTGCATGTTCAAATTAAGAATTAGCGAGGTAAGTTCTTATGGATAAAGATCCATTTAAAGAATATATCAAAGAGTCCGAACCGGATAAGCGGGACAAAGGCTATGCTTGGCATACGGCCATTGGACTGCAGGCGGTTGACGGTCTCAAGACATCAGAATATTTGGTGCGGACGGCTGTTCGAAACATTGAGGGCGAGATAACTTTTGAAGAAGCGAATGAACTTCTTCAGTCCTACTATAAGGAAAATCCTGCCCGTGATGCTTCTGACCGCACTGAAGAGGCGGACAAGGTTTCCGCAAGGATCGCAGCGCTTCTCTCTGAACAGGCTTTCAGTTTTACGCCGAACGAGTATCTTTCCATCCATAGAAAGTTGTTCACCGGGATTTATTCTCACGCAGGACGGATTCGGGATTACAACATAACGAAAAAGGAATGGGTGCTGGATGGTGCGACAGTGCTCTACGGCAGTGCCACGGAGCTCCGTGCGACGCTGGATTATGATTTTTCTGAAGAGAAGAAGTTCTCTTATAAGAATCTGTCGATGGATGAGATCATACATCATCTTGCATTTTTCGTTTCCAGACTGTGGCAGATCCACGTCTTCGGTGAGGGCAACACCAGAACAACGGCGGTATTCTTTATCAAGTATCTGCGCACGCTGGGCTTTGATGTGACAAACGATATTTTTGCTGAGAATGCGTGGTATTTCCGTAATTCGTTGGTCAGGGCGAATTACAATGACCTGAAAAACGGCATTCATGAAACGACAGAATACCTTGAAACCTTCCTCCGCAATCTTCTACTGAATGAAGATCATCCGCTTCATAATCGGACATTGCATATCAGCGGTGCATTTGCAGAGCCTAAAAAAGTGAACATTGAAGGCGAAAAAGCGAACATTGAAAAAGAAAAAGTGAACATTGAAGAAATATTCACAGCAAAGACCGCTTCGCATATTCAGGAATTGAGAGAGAGACTTGGACAGAAGGCTGTGTTCGGCAGATCAGATGTTCAGAGCATACTCGGATTAGGAGCTACAAGAAGTTCCGCATTACTACGTGAAATGGCAGAGCATGGGATCATTGAGCAGGTCTTCGGGCACGGCAAAGGAAAGTATCGCTTCAGGCAGCAGGGTTGAGGCGATGGGATTTCAGACTTGTTCCCGTCAAACGAGGTCTTGAAGCGATGGGCGATTTGTCCGGATTGCATATAATAGGTAGGCTCTCACGAGATGATGAAATGCCTTGAAATACTGTAAATAGGGCTTGCGGAAGGGTGAAAACCATTCCCGTGAGCCTTATTTTTTTGTGGGCTGATAGAGACTTGCTTTCGTTATTCGGCAGGGGTGTACGGATTTTGTACACCCCTGCCGAAGTGGACATACACCCCATGGATTTTGTTTGACTGTACAATCTTTATGTGAAATATTGTGCATCCCCTTGACAAAACCCGTCTTGCGGAATTACAATAATACTGTTATTGATAACGGCATTATTGAAGAAGGGATTTTCTATATGGCAGTAAAAGATCATTCGTTGGATGACAAAATCACGGAGGCTGCTTTGGGCGAATTTATGGAACATGGCTTTCTTACGGCGTCTCTGCATAAGATTGCGGATATTGCGGGGGTTACAACAGGGGCTCTGTACACCAGGTATAAAAATAAAGACGCACTTTTCTGTAGTCTTTTGGAAGGGGTTTTTACGGTGTTTCGGGATTCGGCGGAATCTGTTGCAGGGCAGTACCGGAGGGCGGAAGAAAGTGGGAACATTGATGATTTTCTGGCAGCGATGGAGCATGAGGCGCAGATTTATTTGGAAATCCTTTTCGGCCACTATGAGGAGTGCGTGCTGTTCTTCTGTAAGAGCGGCGGCAGTTCGGCAGAGGAATCTTTGAATGCAATGATAAAGCATAAAGCCAACACTACGGTGGAGTTCTTTGAAAAAACGGCAGTGAAGCCGGTAAACCGGGAAGCCGTGCGTCTCCTGATGGAGGCGAATTTCCATGCCTACCGCCAGCTTTTGGATGCTGGGTATGAAAAAGAAAAGGTGGCGGCCTGCATGGAAACTGTCCAGGTTTTTTTAGATGCTGGCTGGAAAGAGTTATATGGAAAGCTCCATAGCAAATAAATCTGCGGGCTGGCCTTTCCACGGGTTTTAGCCCGCTATTTTTTGAACTATAAGTTAGCAAAAACTAACTAAAATAAGGAGGAACTGATATGCAGAAACAAAATCCGCTGCTCCGCATATGGGGCTGGGGGAAAGACGAACATGGCAGCCTGATTTTTGCAATACTAAGTGCGTTTGTCGGGGTTGCACTGGGAACGCTGCCGTACTTTGCGGCGGCGCAGATTATCATCGGTATGCTGGCGGGAGAAAAGGCTCTGGCCTTTTACCTGCCGTGGTTCGGTCTGGGACTTGCAGGTTATGCCGCACAGACGCTTCTTTACAACATGGCATTATCCGTGTCCCATAAGGCGACTTTTTCCATTCTTAAGACTATCCGGCAGAAGATACTGGAGAAGCTGCCGAAGCTCCCTCTTGGGACGGTTATGAATATGTCCAGCGGGAAAATGAAGCAGATTATTGTGGACCAGGTGGACGGCATGGAGACCACGCTGGCGCATCTGTTCCCAGAAATGACCGCGAATGTTGCGGGACCGGTATTGATCCTGATCTATCTGTTTATCCTGGACTGGCGCATGGCGCTTTTGTCCCTTGTTACCATACCTGTAGGTATGTCGTTCATGATGTCAGTCATGGGGAGCTACAGCAGGGATTATGAAGGGGCGGTAAAGGCCACACAGGAAATGAGCGGGACAGTTGTGGAATACATAAATGGCATTGAGGTCATTAAAGCGTTCAACCAGGGGAAATCGTCTTATGCAAAATTTACAGACAAGGTAACGGCGAATGCGGCTTACTATTATAACTGGATGAAGAAGTGCCAGTTCGGGATGTCCTTGTCCTACGCCATCGTACCAGCCACACTGGTTACAGTGCTGCCCGTAGGCTGGCTGTTTTATAAGGCTGGCAGTCTTTCTGTGGAAACTTTTATTATGGTTATTATATTGTCCCTTGGAATTGCGGGACCGTTGATAGCGGCGATGGGGTTTGTGGATACCCTTGCGCAGGTTGGCACCACCGTGGCGGCGGTGGATGAGCTTCTTTCCGCCCAGGAGCAGCAGCATGGGGATAAAGAGGCCCGTATCAGAGGCACAGATATTGAACTGTCCCAGGTTTCCTTCGGCTATCACGAGGACAAGAATATCCTGCGTGGCGTAAACCTTTCCATCACTGCGGGGAGCATGACGGCGCTGGTGGGTCCTTCCGGTTCCGGAAAATCCACGATTGCAAAACTCATTGCCGGTTTTTGGGACATGAAGGATGGCATGGTGTCGATTGGCGGCGTGGATGAAAAGCAGATACCGTTAAAGCAGCTTTATGACAAAGTGGCGTTTGTTTCCCAGGACAATTACCTATTTGACGAGAGTGTGCGCGAGAATATCCGTATGGGAAGGTTATCCGCTACGGACAGGGAAGTGGAAGCAGCTGCCAAAGCCGCAGGGTGCGACGCCTTTATCCGGTCGCTGGAAAAAGGGTATGAAACGAATGTAGGCGGAGGCGGCGCACACCTTTCCGGAGGGGAGCGGCAGAGGATCGCCATCGCAAGGGCAATGCTTAAAGATGCCCCTATCGTTATACTGGACGAGGCGACCGCCTATATCGACCCGGAAAACGAGGCGGTTATCCAGAAAGCGATTGCAAAGCTGGTACAGGGTAAAACGGTAATTGTGATTGCCCACAGGCTTTCCACAATAAAAGATGCGGACAAAATTGTGGTTGTGAAGGACGGGCAGATTGAAGCTGTCGGAAAACATGAAGATTTAAGAAAAACCTGCCCGCTGTATGAATCCATGTGGCAGGCGCATATCGGTGCAAAGGACGGTGACGTGGCATGATAGAGACATTCAGGAAAATATGGAGGTTTGCCGGGGTGGAACGACCTAATATAGGGAAATCCGCAGCATTTAATTTCTTAAACGCAGTATTTCATATGTTTGAGGTTAGTGCAATATATTTTGTAATCGTGGCTCTGACGCAGGGGGAGACGGGAAACCATGCGGCGTGGACGGCGCTGGCGCTGATGGCAGTCAGCATTATCGGTAATGCCGCAACCAACAGCCAGTCCAAACAGCAGCAGACGCACGCAGGGTATTTTATGGCTGCCAATGAGAGGATTAAGATCGGGAACCTCTTAAAAGGAGTGCCGATGGGATTCTTCAATGAGAACAGCCTTGGCGAGGTGACAGGCGTCTGCACCACGGTGCTTGGGAATGTGGAAATGCTGGTTCCTATGACGCTGGTGAATATCATGAGCGGGGTCATCGGAACAGTTGTGTTTACCGCCATGATCATCATTTTTGAATGGCGTGTCGGCCTGATTGCGGCGGTTGGCATCCTCGTTTACTTCCTGGTGGTATCCTCCATGGAAAAGAAGTCGGCGGCGATTGCGCCGAACGCGCAGAGATCACAGACAGCCCTCACTTCCGCAGTGTTGGAATATGTGCAGGGAATGGGCGTAGTCAAATCATTTAACTTAAGCGGCAGGGGAGATAAACGGCTGCAGGATGCTTTGGAATTCAACCGTAAGAGCAATCTTGACATGGAAAGGCTGATGACGCCGTATAACCTGCTCCAGGAGTTTGTGCTTCAGATTTCAGGGATCGCGATGATGGCAGTGTCTGTGATCAGTTGGGCAGACGGAACCATGCCTCTTGCAAATGCGCTGATGTGTATCGTGATGTCTTTCCTTGTGTTTGGCCAGATCAAGCTGTTTGGTATGGGTATGGCCATGCTGCGCCTGACATCTGCAAGCATTGACCGTACCATGCAGACAGAGGAAATGGAGCAGATGGATGAGAAGGGGAAGGCGTTTTCTCCGAAAGACCATGGAGTTGAATTTAAAAATGTCCATTTCTCTTATGAAAATAAAGAAATCCTGCATGGTATCAATGCGGCAATCCCGGATAAGACCACCACGGCAGTGATCGGTCCTTCCGGTTCCGGCAAGACCACCCTGTGTAACCTGATCGCCCGTTTTTGGGATGTGGACAGCGGAAGTGTTACGATTGGCGGAAAGGATGTGCGGGAATACACGCTGGAGTCTTTGATGGAGCAGATCAGCATGGTGCTCCAGAATGTATATCTCTTTGCGGACACGATTGAGAACAACATCAAGTTCGGCAGACCGCAGGCAACCCATGCGGAGGTTGTGGAAGCTGCGAAAAAAGCCTGCTGTGCAGATTTCATTGAAGCCCTCCCTGACGGGTACGATACGGTGATCGGTGAGGGCGGAGCGTCCCTTTCCGGCGGCGAAAAGCAGCGGATCAGTATTGCCCGCGCTATGCTGAAGGATGCCCCCATCGTGATTTTGGATGAGGCGACCGCCAATGTGGATCCGGAAAACGAGGATCGGCTGCAGAAGGCAATTGAGGAACTGACCAGGAATAAGACCATCATTATGATCGCCCACAGGCTGAAGACCGTGCGGAACGCTGACCAGATACTTGTGGTGGACGAAGGGCGTATTGTCCAGAAGGGAAAGCATGAGGAACTGATCGGGCAGAAAGGCATCTATGCAGATTTTGTGACAGGACGCAAAGAAGTCATTAACTGGAATATTGCTTCCGAATAGGGACTGTTCCCTGCTCCGTTCAGGCAAAGTTTTTGTCTGAATGTGGCAGGATTATCCGTTTTGGAGCAGAACATAGATAAATAGCATGGTATACTTCTTAATAAAAGGCTCCATAAAGTAAGGAGTTTTTTATTAAGACTAATCTAATTCAAAAGAGCCGGTGTAGAGCTGATAATAGGTGCCCTTTTCTTCAATCAGTTTTTCATGGCTGCCCCGCTCAATAATTTTTCCATGGTCGAGCACCATAATGACATCTGCATTTTGGACAGTAGAGAGCCTGTGGGCAATTACAAATACCGTGCGACCGTTCATGAGCCGATCCATTCCTTCCTGTACCAACGCTTCTGTGCGGGTGTCTATAGAAGATGTTGCTTCGTCTAAAATCATGACGGGGGGATCGGCAACGGCGGCACGGGCGATGGACAAAAGCTGTCGCTGTCCCTGAGAAAGGCCGCTCCCATCGCCTTTTAATACCGTATCATATCCCTGAGGCAGCATACGGATAAAGCTGTCCGCATTTGCCAGTTTTGCAGCGGCAATACATTCTTCATCGGTCGCATCCGGATTCCCATAACGGAGATTTTCCATGACAGTTCCGGTAAAAAGATTGACCTCCTGCAATACAATACCCAGTGATCGGCGTAAATCTGTCTTTTTGATTTTATTGATATTGATTCCATCGTAACGGATTTTTCCGTCTGCAATATCATAAAATCGGTTAATCAGGTTTGTGATTGTTGTCTTTCCGGCCCCGGTAGCTCCCACAAAGGCCACCTTTTGTCCTGGCTCGGCATAAACAGAGATGTCATGTAAAATCTGTTTTTCCGGGACATAGCCAAAGTCCACATGGTCCATCACGATATGTCCCCGCAGTTTTGTGTAAGTCAGGCTGCCGTCATGGTGCGGATGCTTCCATGCCCATGTTCCGGTGTGTTCTTTACACTCCAGGAGATGACCGCTTTCCTCTCTGACATTTACCAACGTAACATATCCGTCGTCTGTTTCCGGAGCCTCATCCATAAAAGTGAAAATCCGGGAAGCGCCGGCAAGCGCTGTAATGATGGAATTAAACTGATTGGCGATTTGCGAGATGGGATTGGTAAAATTACGGGACAAAGTCAAAAACGAGGCAATCATTCCGAGGGTCATGGTGTTGTATCCGAAAAGCCCCAGATTGGTTACTCCGGCAATCGCCAGATAAGCGCCGATGATTGCAATCAGCACATATTGGACATAGCCAAGGGCATTCATCATCGGCATCATGGAATTGGCGTAGCCGTTTGCTTTGCCGGAATTGATTTCCCATGCATGGTTTCGGCGGCGCAGTTCCTTTTTGGACTGCTGTTCATGACAGAACACTTTGATTACCTTCTGACCGTTAATCATTTCTTCCACATACGCATCCAAATTGGCAAGGGTTTCCTGCTGAGCCGTAAAATATCCCCCGCTTTTTCCTGCAACTATTTTCACAATCTGCATGATGCAGGCTAAAGCAATGCAAACAAACAGAGTCAACCATACGCTGATATAGAGCATACAGAAAAATATGGCCACAATAGTAAATACAGAAGAGACAAGCTGTGCCATAGACTGTGCAATCATCTGCCGCAGTGTATCTGTATCATTGGTATAAAGGCTCATAATGTCGCCGTGAGTATGGGTATCAAAATACCGGATGGGTAACTTCTGCATTTTGGAAAACATTTCATCACGGATTGTTTTAAGCGTCCCCTGCGCCACTGTTACCATCTGGCGGTTATAAATCCAGCTGGCGGCTGTCCCGATCAGGTAAACAGCGCCAAGGGTAATCAATGCATGGAGCAGTCCTGTAAAAACCGGTTCATCCATTCCAAGCATGGGAACGATATAACTGTCGATCAGCGTCTGTAAAAACATAGAAGACGCTGCACTTGCGATGGCGCTGAAAAGGATACATATGGCAACAAGAATCAACGTTTTTTTATAAGGTTTCATGTAAGACAGCAGACGTTTGACTGTCTGTGGATTCAGTTTTTCCGGTGCGTTCATATTATCTGGCTCCTTTCTGTGTATTCTGCTGGGATTCATAGACTTCACGGTAAATATCGCAGGATTTCAGCAATTCCTCATGTTTTCCGACTGCGGCAATTTTTCCATCATCCATGACCAGAATCAGATCGGCATGTTGTACAGAGCTGATTCTTTGTGCGATTATGATTTTTGTCGTCTGAGAGAGATATTTCCGCAATGATTTTTGAATCAAGGCATCTGTATGGGTATCTACTGCACTGGTAGAGTCATCGAGAATCAGCACTTTGGGATTCTTAAGGAGCGCCCTTGCAATACATAGACGTTGTTTTTGTCCTCCAGAGACATTTGTTCCGCCCTGTTCCAGCCAGGTGTCATATCCATCCGGCATGGCGCAGATGAATTCATCTGCCTGCGCCAGACGGCAGGCCTCCCGAATTTCTTCCATTGTTGCGCCTTCGTTGCCCCAGCGGAGGTTCTCGGCAATCGTTCCGGAAAACAATTCGTTTTTCTGTAATACCATGGCAACCGCATGGTGCAGAGTGTCCAGGTCATATTGCTTTACATCAACCCCGCCAAGAGTCAGTTTTCCACTGCTTACATCGTATAAACGGGGAATCAGCTGTACAAGGGAGGTTTTGGAAGAACCGGTTCCGCCAATGATGCCAACGGTCTGTCCGGATTCGACGTGGAAATTGATATGCTCCAGCACTTTCCGGTCAGCTTTTGACGCATAGACAAAATTCACATTTTCAAACTCAATTTCTCCGTTTTTTACTTCATATACAGGCGTCTCCGGGTTTGTAATATCTGTTTTTTCCTGTAATACTTCCGCAATTCTCTGCGCAGAGGAACCGGCAATGGTAATCATGGCAAATACCATGGAAAGCATCATCAGGCTGGTCAAAATTTGCATGGCATAAGTGATGAGGGCAGTCAGGTTCCCGGTAGTCAGACCAAGAGCGGCATTGTTCCCACTGGCAATGATTGCTTTAGCACCGATCCATGAAATCAGAATCATACAGGCATACATACAAAACTGCATCAGCGGAGAGTTCAACGCAATCAGACGCTCTGCTTTTGAAAAGTCCTTGTAAATCCGTTTGGAAATTCCCTGGAATTTTCCGGTTTCATGTTCTTCCTGGCAAAAAGATTTTACGACACGGATTCCACGAACGTTTTCCTGCACCACATTATTCAGTTCATCATAGGTGGCAAAGACCCGTTTCATAATCGGCTGCACATTCCGGATAATTACAAACAGCAGGAACGCAAGGACAGGAATCGCAAACAGGAATACCATGGCAATTTCACTATTGATGCCAAAGGATACGGCCATAGAAAAAATCAACATGACCGGCCCGCGAATGGCCATACGAATCAGCATCTGGTATGCATTCTGGATGTTGGTTACGTCAGTGGTAAGCCTCGTTACCAGGGATGCTGTTGAAAATTTGTCAATATTGGAAAAAGAAAATGTCTGAATATTGTCATACATATCCTGACGCAGGTTAGCGGCGAACCCAGCGGACGCTTTTGCTCCGATATGTGCGGAAAGCATTCCGGTTCCCAGTTCTAAAATTGCAAATATGAGCAGGGCGAAACCGTATTTCCAGACGGCTCTCATATCCCCAAGATCAATTCCAAAGTCAATCAGATTGGCCATGCAAAGTGGAATTATAATTTCAAACACAACTTCTACAATCGAGAAAAAGATTGTCAGCAGTGAGCCTTTCCGGTGGCTTCGCAGGCTTTTGGCTAATGTCATTAACATATGTTATCACTCCTTTTTATAAAATGTAGCACACTACATATTTGATGAAAAAGTTGGCCGGCATCATACCGGCCTTATGAATTGTCCAAATTTCCGTATATCGTTACAAGCATATCCCTTAATTCAGAAATTTGCTCCGGTGTGAGTGAACGCAGCATGATTTCATCCTGTTTACTCACGGTATTCTCAATGTCTTGACCAACGGCAGCGGCTTTGTCTGTCAGCTGTACAATTTTGTTTCTGCGGTCTTCAGAATCAAACCAGGTAACCAGAAAACCATTTTGCTCCATCCGGGAAACAACACCTACAACTGTGGGATGAGATACCTGAAGACGGTCTTCAATCTCTTTCTGAGTCGTCAGTCCGCCTTTTTCATGGAGAAAAGCGAGAACCCTCGACTGTGAAAGGGTGAGACCTTGCCGCTTTAAGTCTGCATCAGCATTTACCTTAATTTTATCTGAAATCAGCTTAAAGTAATATCCGATTCCCTGTTCCATTATCACACCTCCTTTGATCTGTAGCACACTACACATTATAGAGAATAAAATATACGTTGTCAAGTGGGTTTCATGAATTTTGAGAATAATAATTTGAATTCATCACTTGACATTGTGGCAAAGAGCTTATGAGCCAGAGCCTTTTTTTCTCAGACAAATTTGATATAACGAAGCACAAAAGATACCGCTTTATCTGAATGTGCTTATACCGTATGTTCTGGAAACGGATAGCACCTACAGATTACGATATGTCACTTTTGGAGCAAAATATTAAGTTTTTTATGAAATTGACCGATATGAAAAAAGTAACTTCCGGTTTTCCAGAGAAAGGTATGGTGAGCGAATGAGAATATTATACGAACTTTCATGGTTATGGGAGACGCTGGTCATTGCGCTTGCGGCTGCGGCTGTTTGCGTGGTTTGTGCCATGCTAATCTGTAAGGCAGTAAAGAAGAACCTCAGCAAAAAAATGGCGGCAGTTATCGGCGCAGCAGCGTTTGTGGGCGCCGTTTTGGCAGTCATTGTGATTGCCCGGACTCCGATGCCGCTTTGATTAAACGGGATGCTTGATTGCCTGTGCATAAGTACAACTTCAAGTTTATCGGGGATTTGGACGGTCGGAAACATAAAAAACAGGCGGGAGGTGATCGTGATGTACAATCCTCAACTTGAAACCTTTTTGCGTGTAGCGGATGCAGGCAGTTTTAATAAGGCTGCAGAGGGAGCCTATATTACGGCTACTGCTGTCATTAAACAAATCAATCTTCTGGAAGATTCGCTTGGAGTGAAGTTGTTTGAGAGAACACACAGGGGACTGATCTTAACAAAAGCAGGAAAGTCTTTGTATCAGGATGCGAAGTATATTATCCAATATTGCAAGGATTCAGTGACGCGGGCTAAAAATGCGATGCAGGAAGATAATGCCGTGATACGCATTGGAACTTCGCCTATGACACCGGCACAGCTTTTAATGCAGATTTGGCCTAAAATTCAGGAGCAATGCCCCGATTTGAAATTTCAAATTGTTCCCTATGAAAATACACCGGAAAATGCCCGTGAAATTTTAGCGAACCTGGGGAAAAACATTGATGTGGTTGGGGGAATCTTTGATGAAACCATGCTGGATTTAAGACGGTGTGCCGGTCTGGAACTATCCCGTGAACCTTTTTGCTGCGCCGTTTCCATTCATCACAGGCTTGCAGCAAAAGACAAATTACAAATACAGGATTTATACGGTGAGAACTTACTTCTGATACACCGGGACTGGAGCCATTATGTAGATCAGCTCCGGGATGACATCTGGCGGAACCACCCGCAGATTCAAATTGTTGATTTTGATTTTTATAATACGGATATTTTTAATCGCTGTGAAAACAGCTATGATGTCTTACTGGCTATTCCGGGATGGGCAAATGTACACCCGCTTTTGAAAGTGATTCCTGTGGAATGGGATTACAGTATCCCATACGGATTGCTTCATTCTCCGCAGCCATCCGATTCCGTGAGACGCTTTCTTCTGGCAGTACAGAGTGTTACACAATAGAAAAAGAGATATAACCTTTGGGTAATAACTGATGAACAAATCGAGACTTCTGAGGAAGCCTCGTTTTTTTTATAATATAAGCAGAAACCACGAAATAAGCCGGTTTCAAAAACTGCAAGGAGGATACAAAATGAGTGTTTTATTTATCAATGGAAGCCCGAACAAGAACGGAAATACCACCGAGTTGGCCAATACTCTGATGGGCGGAAAGGATTACCGGACACTTCATCTGGTGGATTATAAACTGTACGGATATGGGCAGAACTTTGCGGACGATCAGTTCGCTGAAATTCTGAAAAGTATGAAGGAGGCGGACACCATCGTGATCGGTTCCCCTGTTTACTGGCACAGTATGTGCGGCTTAGTAAGAAATTTGCTTGACCGTTTTTACGGGCCGGTGGGCGAAGGAGAGCTGGGAGGAAGAAAATTCGTCTTTCTGTTTCAGGGCGCTGCTCCGGAAAAATGGATGCTGGAAAAAGCCGAGTACACTATGAGCCGTTTTGCCCGGATGTACGGTATGGAGTATGTCGGAATGGCGACAAACGAGGCAGAAGCGAAAAAATTATCTGCAAAGATATGATGAACAGCTTTCGCGGTAGGAGGTGATATGGTGAGGAATATGCTTTTAAGCATTTTACTTTTTGGTATATTGACCTGCCTTGTCGGATGCAATATGAGTGAGAACACAGAGCATAGTTCGGATGTGGGAACCACGGATTCTGCACAGGAGCAGATACAGCCGCAAAGTGACCGGGAGGAAACTTCAGTGCAGACTGTCAGTGAACCATACACGAAAGATACAAGTATATCCGATGTGATGAATGATCCCGTTTTCGGGGATTACGGCAGGCTGATTTTTCCGGTGAACAGCGGTTATTACAGCGGCGACACGTTAGGAGATTTAAGTCTTACATGGTACAGCCATATTGATGCGGATAAAACAGTGGAAATCGCAAATTATTTCAAATCCCATGCAGTCGCCGGGGACACGATTTTCTATGATATTTACACGGAGGAAGAAAAGGCGGCTGATCCAGAGAAAGAGGATACAGGATTGTTCTTCTTCAAAGGAACTCCCGGAGAAAAATTTGCCGTAGTGAGCGCAGGCGGAGGCTTTGCCTATGTGGCTGCCATGCACGATAGCTTCCCCCATGCCTTGGAATTGTCGAAAAAAGGCTACAATGCCTTTGCCCTCATTTATCGCCCCGGCTGGGATACCGCTGTTGAGGACTTGGCAAGAGCCATCAGTTTCATTTTTGAACACGCAGAGGAATTGGAAATAGACACCGACTGTTACTCCCTTTGGGGCGGCTCTGCAGGTGGTCGGATGACAGCTTACCTCGCGTCCTACGGCCCCGCAGCCTTTGGCGGGGACGAATTGCCAAGACCGGGAACCGCAGTCATTCAATATACCGGCCATAGCGAATATACGCAGAATGACCCGCCTACTTACAGTTGTGTGGGCGACCGTGATGGTATCGCAAGCTGGCGCACCATGCAGAATCGCCTGAATGCGATGTCTACTCTCGGCATTGACACAGAGTTTCATGTGTATGAAGGGCTGGGGCATGGATTTGGACTTGGAACCGGAACAGTGGCAGAAGGCTGGATTGACGATGCGGTTGCCTTTTGGGAAAAACAAATGAATGAATCGGAGGAGAATGCAGAATGAACAATTTTATCTTTGAAAACAAAACCAAAGTTTATTTCGGCAGGGGGTGTGCAAAAGAATACCTGACCTGTCTGCTGAAACAGTATGGAAGCAACGTTATGCTCGCCTATGGCGGCGGCTCCATCAAGAAAAACGGTGTTTACACGGAGCTTATGGAATATCTGAAAGCTGCTGGAAAAACGGTAACGGAGTTTTCCGGTATCATGTCCAATCCCACTTATGCAAAGGTGCAGGAAGGGGCAAAGATTGTCCGTGAAAACGGGATCGACCTGATTCTTGCGGTAGGCGGCGGTTCGGTCGTTGACTGCTGTAAGATCATTTCCGCGCAGGCAAAAACGGACGAGGATATTTGGAAAATGGAATTTGAGCGCCATACCTATCCGTCCAGCTTTGTGCCCATGATCGCCATTGTCACGGCATCTGGAACGGGTGCGGAAATGAATAATGGCGCTGTGATCACCAACGAAGAGAAAAAGATGAAGGCCGGGCTGTTGGGCGCACAGGCAGATATTGCCATGCTTGATCCCGATTACACCATGTCCCTGCCCATGACGCAGGTAATCTCCGGAGCCTTTGATACGCTCAGTCACTGCATGGAAACCTATTTCGGTAAGCCGGAAAAGAACAATCTGTCCGACGATATGAACGAAGCGATCATGCGGAATGTTATCCGCAATATGCGTGTTCTGCTGGATGACCCGAAGAATTACGAGGCCCGGAGCGAACTGATGTGGGCGTCTGCTATGGGAGAAAACAGTATTTTGAAGATCGGCAAAATCACCGATTTTCAGGCGCACCAGATTGAACATCAGTTAGGGGCATACACCGACTGTAATCACGGCCGGGGGCTGGCAGTCATCCATCCCGTTCTTTACCGGCATATTTATCTGGATGGTCTGTCCCGTTTTGCCCGGTTTGCCGCCCATGTCTGGGATATAGATGATTCCGGTAAATCAGAAACGGAAATGGCTCTGGCCGGTATCAATGCTTTGGCGGCCTTCATTAAAGAAATGGGACTGCCGACAACCTTCCGGGAAATGGGGATTACAGACACGCACTGCTTTCAGGCAGTTGCGGACAGTACGAACGTAACGGCAGGGTGCTGTAAAAAATTGACGCACGAGGAAATCTATCAGATTTTGATGGAAGCATTTTGAGAGAAATAATAGGAGGAATCTACTGTGAAAAAAATAACCGCATTGATTATGAGTTTACTGATGATAACCAGTCTGGCCGCCTGCGGCAGTAATGAAACGAATACCCCTGCCCCGTCTGAGCCGGAATCTTCTCAGACAGAAAGCACCCCAACTTTTGAATCACAAAGCACTCAGGACTCCGCAATGGAGAGCGAGGCTTCCCAGGAAGAATCAGTGACGGGAAAAACGCTGGTGGTCTACTTTTCTGCCACAGGCAACACGGAATCGGCTGCGAATTATATTGCACAGGCAACCGGCGGCGACTTGTTTGAGCTGGAACCGGTAGAACCCTATACGGATGAAGATTTGAATTATAACAATGACGACAGCCGTGTGTCCAGGGAGCATGAGGACGAGTCTTTGCGGGATGTGGAACTTGTGGCAGATACTGTGGAAAATTGGGATGAATACGACACTGTATTTATCGGGTATCCCATCTGGTGGGGGATTGCAGCATGGCCGGTAGACAGTTTTGTAGAAGCAAATGATTTTACCGGCAAAACAGTAATTCCTTTTGCAACCTCAGCCAGCTCCGACTTGGGGCAAAGCGGCGAGCTTTTAGCAGAATTGGCCGGAACTGGCGATTGGCAGGAGGGACAGCGTTTCCGTTCCAGTGTCAGTGAAGAAGATATACAGGCGTGGGTGGACGGCCTTGACCTGAGTGAAGATGAGCAAGTCTCTGGCAGCAATACGCTGGTCGTTTACTTTTCCATGCCGGAAACAACAACTCCAGATGAAAGCAGCATGACAGAAGAAGAACGTAACAGTACCGTTATTATTGACGGTGAGGTGTTAGGAAATACCCAGTATGTGGCTTATGTTATACAGGAGAATACCGGAGCCGATCTGTTCCGTATCGAGCCGGAGGTTCCGTATCCAACAGACCATGACACGCTGGTAGATCAGGCGGCAGAGGAACAGGATAACGGAGCCCGCCCTGCAATCAAAGATACGATTGAAAACTTCGACCAGTACGATACGATTTTTGTCGGCTACCCTACCTGGTGGAGCGACATGCCGATGATTCTTTACACGTTCTTTGATACTTATGATTTTTTGAGCAAAAACATCATCCCGTTTAATACCCACGGCGGCAGCGGTTTCTCTAATACAATCAGCACGATAAGTGTTTATCTGCTCTCCTTAAAATGTAAAGAAGGGTGAGGATGAAAGATGAAGAAAGTAACAGAAAAAGAATTATTTGAAACCATACCGGTTCCACAGGCAGTAATGACATTGGCAATCCCTACGGTTATCAGTCAGGTTGTAACGATGATTTATAACTTGGCAGACACCTTTTTTATCGGTCAGCTTGGAGATCCCTATATGGTAGCAGCAGTATCCCTTGTGTCACCCTGGTTTAATCTACTGACAGCTTTGGGAAATTTGTTTGGTCTGGGAGGAAGCAGCTTGATTTCTAGAATGATGGGTTCTAAAAACCATGAAAATATAAAATATGTTTCCTCTTTCAGTATTTGGGGCGGTGCGTCTCTTACCTTTTTCTTTTCTATGGGAACTTATCTGCTGCGACAACAGTTGCTGAATTTTTTAGGCGCCAGTCCAGATACTTACCGATACGCCCAGGATTATCTGTTTTGGGTAGTAGTCTTGGGAGGTGTTCCTACCATGGTAAGTCTGGCTCTGGGGCATCTACTCCGTAGCGAGGGACATGCCAGACAAGCAAGTGCTGGAATGATGTTCGGAGGGGCTTTGAATGTTGTGCTTGACTCCGTTTTTATTTTTGGACTTCACATGGCTATTACAGGGGCTGCGATAGCTACGGCTCTTTCTAATACTGCTTCCATTATATTTTTTATAATCCAGTATACACGATTAGGCGGACAATCGGCAGTTTCTTTTCGGTTGAAATATTTTACAATGCGTTTTTCACGACAAATATTTTCTGTAGGACTCGCCTCAGCTTTGGCTACTGTTCTTGCAAATACCTCCAATATGGTAATGGTGCATCTTGCTTCTGGGTATGGAGATATTCCAGTGGCAGCTTATGGTATCGTTAAGAGGATTGATCAATTTCCGTTGAATGTATCGATGGGGCTTTGCCAAGGATTTATGCCGCTTGTGGGGTATAACTATTCTTCAGGAAATTATAGGAGAATGCGAGAAGTATCTGTATTCTCCTGGAAAACAGCCATTGTTGTATCAGCTTGCTTTATAATAAGCTTTGTTGTATTTGCACCTCAAATTCTGCATTTGTTCATCAGGGAGATACAAACAAGTGAATTAGGAACCTCGTTTTTGCGTGTTGCTTGCTTAGCGGTGCCCCTGACATCAGCAAATTTTCTGATTAGCTATACTCTGCAGGCAATGGGAAAAGGCGTACAGTCTGCTGTACTGACGTTCAGTCGTCAGGGACTTTTAAACATCCCATTACTTATCGTAATGAATTTGATTTTTGGTCTCTATGGTATGATATGGACACAACTGGTGGTAGAAATTATTATGCTGCCATTGTCTTTGGGGATGTATCTACAAGTTTGGCGGGGCTTAAACAGATAAAATCTGTTAAAGAAAAACAATCAGTAATAACCTTTGGGTAAACACTGAATAACAAATGGAGACTTCTGGAAAATGTGGTTCAGATTTATAATTTAGACATAAAAAAATAAAACATTATCTGCAAAACGAGAAAGGAAGTATTTAAAATGGAAAAAAGAAAACTTGGAAACAGCGATTTATTTGTAAATCCGGTTGGCCTTGGCTGCATGGGATTTAGTCATGCCTC
>OIZA01000448.1_pt1 | contig 21554 bp, 17 predicted proteins | sample 1588381 | NCBI WGS metagenome assembly OIZA01 (sample SAMN03283277) | human gut metagenome | biome: human-associated habitat; material: feces | host: Homo sapiens | place: Peru | collected 2012 | reverse complement strand
CTGGGGGGGGGGATTTTGTCTTTTTGTGAAATTTTGGAAAAATTTTTGAAGAGTTTTGAAATTTTTTTGGATTTTTAGAAATTTTTTTGGAATTTTTTGAATTTTAGAAATTTTGAAAAATCTCAAACCTTTGTCATTTTGAGCGAACTTTCAAAGACAAAAGCTCTAAATTTTGTCATTTTGAGCCTTTTACAAAAAGGCGAAAAATCCATATTTTAAAAAGTGCAATTTGCACTTTAAATTTATGGATACTTCGCTACGCTCAGTATGACAAGCTAGTATGGTAAATTCACAAATATGACAAATCCATAAAAATGACAAATTTGCAAGTAAGACAAGTGGCACTTTAAAAAAGCCTTTGAAATTTGAAAATGTTTGAAATTTTTAAAAAGAATGTAAATTTTTTGGATTTTTGGAGAAAATTTTTGGGCGAATTTTGAATTTTATTTAAAATTTTGTTTGAATTTTTTGAATTTTTCGTTGGTGTTGTGGGTGAAATTTAAAAAAATGGTGTGAAATGTAAATTTTAAAGTAAAATTAAAAAACAAAAGAAAAAACAAAGAAAAAAGAAAAGAAAATGAAAAAATGAAAAAATGAAAAAATGAAAAAATGAAAAAAGTGCGAAAGGTAAATTTTAAGGCGAAATTTGAAAAATTTTGAAAAAAATTTGAAAAAATTTACAAATTCAAACCAAATCAAAAGAAAAAAAGGCTATAATACAAACTCAAATTTATTTAAAGGCGCAAGAATGCACGAGCAAAAAAAGAAAATTCAGCCAAAACTTGATGATTTTGTCGAAGAGCACGATGAAAATTTCGCGCAGTTGCTGGCTGAGTTTGAAGGCAGGAAAACTGCCCTAACACAAGGTAAAATCGTGGAGATAAAGGACGATGAAGTCTTTGTGGATATAGGGCAAAAATCGGAGGGCGTTTTGCCCTTAAATGAGATAAAAGACGGCGAAACACTGCTCTACAAGGTAGGCGATGAGCTAAAAGTCGCTGTCGTGGGCTACTCGCAAGGACGCCCTTTAATCTCTCACAAAAAGGCACTTCGCAAGGAAAAAATCAACGAATTTATCCAAAATTTCACCGATGCGGAGCTTGACAAGGTCTATGAAGTCAAAATCATCGGCAAAAACAAGGGCGGATATGTCTGTGTCGATGAGAGTGGGATTGAATTTTTCCTGCCAAAGTCTCAATACACCTTTAAAGAAAACAACGCCATAGGCAAAAAGCTCAGAGTTAAGGTGCTGAAAATCGACAAGGACGATTGTAGTATCGTTGTGTCGCGCCGAAAAGTGCTTGATGAAGAGCGCAAAAAGCAAAATGAGCTTGTCAGCGGCTTGACGGACAACAGCGAGATTTTAGACGGCGTCATCAAAAAGATAACAAGCTATGGAATGTTTGTCGATGTGGGCGGCATTGACGGGCTTGTGCATTATAGCGAACTCTCACATAGGGGGCATATCAACCCTAGCGCACTTTACAAAGAGGGCGATAAGGTGCAAGTTAAAGCACTGCGCTATGACAAAAAGAAAAAGCAACTATCCTTGTCGGTAAAAGCCACTCTGCCAGACCCTTGGGACGAGATAAAGGACAATTTAGAAGTAGGCGATACCATAAAAGTAACGGTTTCAAACCTTGAAAGCTACGGGGCTTTCGTGGATATAGGCAACGAAGTGGAGGGCTTTTTGCATATCAGCGAAATGTCGTGGGACAAGGGCTTGAAACACCCAAAAGACTGCATACAAAAGGGGCAAGAGCTTGATGTGGAAGTCATAGAAATCAACCCGAGTGAAAAAAGGTTGCGCGTGAGCCTGCGAAACTTGCTTTTGAAGCCTTTTGATGAGTTTTTGCAAACGCACAGCATAGGCGATGTGATGAAAGGCAAAATCACTTCGCTTACAAATTTCGGGGCTTTTGTAAGGCTTGGAAATGTCGAGGGGCTTTTGCATAATGAGGATTGCTCGTGGAACAGGCAAGACAAATGCACGAATTTATACAAAGTCGGCGATGAAGTGGAAGTAAAAATCGTGCGTATCGACAAAGAAAGGCAAAAAATTTCTTTAAGCACCAGAGAACTCGTGCCTAGCCCTATACAAGAGTATATGAAAGGGCATAAAATAGGCGACATAGTCAAGGGCAAAGTGAAAGACATAAAGGAATTTGGCGTTTTTGTCGAGCTTGGGGACAATGTCGATGCGCTTATACATAAAGAAGATATTTCGCAAAAGGACATTGAGAGCCTAAAAGTCGGCGATGAAATCGAAGCAAGCATACTTGTCATCGATGAAAAAAGGCATAGAATGCGTTTGAGCGTGAAAAATCTCAACCGCATAAAAGAAAGAGAAGTGCTTAATGAAATCAACAGCGATGAAAAGGTAACGCTAGGCGACATTATCAAAGAGCAGCTTTCGTAAAAAGCTAGGTTTGCTTTGTGAATTTAAGGCTTGAATTTGGCGGAAATTTAGCAAATTTGGGGTGTAAATTTAAATTTGTGGGCTAAATTTGCTGAATTTAAGCAAATTTTAGCTTAAATTTGGAGAGAAACAAAAAGCTTGATTAGGCGTGATGATGAAAAAATATCTTTTTTTTGTGAGCTTGGGCGTGCTGTTTTTGGGCTTTGCGCTTGGTGTGGTGTATGCCTTTCGTGCGAGCCAAAGCACTTTTGTGCCACGAGATGAAGCTCCGAGCGCGCAAATAAGTGATTTAAACGACTCACAAGAAGAAAAGCCCAAAAGCTGGCAAGAAATCTTTGCCTTTGATGAGCCAAAGGACTACTCGCCAGCGGCTGAACGCTTTTCGATGAGTTTTAGCGTGGATACAAGTATGCTGCGCGAAAAGAGTCGGTATTTTCAGCTCAGCATTGACAAAAACGATATGTATTCGCTTTTTTGTCTCAAACAAACGCTGAATTCTTTTAAGATAAGATACTCGCTCACGCGCACGGACAGGGCTTTGGAGATATTTTTGGATACAAATGAAGAACAAGTTATGCAAGACATAGTAAAAAAGCTAAAAAACTACGATATAAACGCGAAATTTACGGAGGTGTGGTTATGAAAAAGGCTAAAAAAGTCATCGTTTGCGATGCGATTTTAGATGAGGGCGTGAAGCTCTTGCGTGAGGCTGAGGATATAGAGTGTATCGAAGCAGCCAAAGTGCCAAAAGATGAGCTTTTGGGTATGCTTGGTGATGTCGATGTGGCGATTACTCGAAGCTCTACTGAGGTCGGCGAAGCTTTTTTGAATGCGGCGAAAAATCTCAAAGCCCTAATCCGCGCTGGCGTGGGCGTGGATAATGTCGATATAGCAGGCGCGTCAAAGCGCGGTATCATCGTGATGAATGTCCCCACAGCTAATACCATAGCCGCAGTGGAGCTTACTATGGCGCACCTTTTATGCTCGGCGCGTTCTTTTGTGAATTCGCACAACTACCTTAAACAAGAGCGCAAATGGGAGCGCGAGAAGTGGTATGGCGTGGAACTGATGGGCAAGACGCTCGGTATCATCGGCTTTGGCAACATAGGCTCACGCGTGGGCGTGCGTGCAAAGGCGTTTGGTATGAAGATACTTGCTTATGACCCTTATATTTCGCCGTCCAAAGTAACGGATTTAGATATGCAATACACCACAAATTTAGATGACATACTCACAAAGAGTGATTTTATCACTATCCACACGCCAAAAACCAAAGAAACAAATGGTATGATAGGGCTTAATGAGCTTAAAAAGATGAAAGATAAGGTTCGTCTCATTAACTGCGCTCGTGGTGGGCTTTACACCGAAGAAGCCTTGTGCGAGGGGCTAAAAAGCGGTAAAATCGCTTGGCTTGGCATAGATGTTTTTGTTAAAGAGCCAGCCACGGATAATCCGCTTTTGGATTTTGAAAATGTGTCCGTGAGTGCGCACCTTGGGGCAAACACGCTTGAAAGTCAAGCAAATATCGCCATTCAAGCGTGCGAGCAGGCTTTAAACGCCGCGCGTGGCATTTCTTACCCAAATGCGCTGAATTTGCCGATAAAAACGGAGGATTTACCGAATTTTGTCGCGCCTTATATCGAGCTAGTCTCCAAAATGGCGTTTTTGTGCGCTCAAATGCAAAAGGGCGCGATAAAAAGCATAAGGCTTGAAGCGGAGGGGCAAATCGGCGAGTATGCAAAGTCAATGCTCACCTTTGCCGCTGTGGGCGCGCTGCAAAGCATTTTGGGCGAGAGTATAAACTATGTCAATGCTGAATTTATGGCGCAAGAAAAGGGCATAGAACTTGGCTTTGCCACCTTGCCAAATTCAGGCTACAACAACAAACTTTGTGTGAAAATCGTTAGCGAAAATGCGAGCTTTTCAGTGGCGGGAACGATTTTTGAGGAAAATGACCAGCGCATAGTGGATTTAAACGGCTTTAAGACGGATTTCAAGCCCAAAGGCAAGATGATAATCTTTAAAAACAAAGACATACCGGGCGTTATCGCTAAAATCAGCGGAATTTTAGCGCACAACAAAATCAACATAGCCGATTTTAGACTAGGACGGGACGGCTCAGGCTACGCACTAGCCGTGATTTTAGTCGATGAGTTTATCGGCAAAGCCGTGCTTGATGAGCTTAACGCTTATGAAGCCTGCATTTTTGCCCGCTACGCCGAACTTTGATGACATTAAAAGATGATAAAGCTTGTTTTAATCGAAGATGACAAGGACTTAAACGAGCTTTTGGCTTTGCGCTTTCGTGCTTTGGGGTATGAAGTTTTTGCATTTTACGAGTGCGTGGGCGTTGAGCGAGTTTTGGACGAGCAAGACATTGATATACTGCTTGTAGATAGGAATTTACCCTTTGGCAAGGACGGCATAGACTTTGTTTCAAATTTGCGAAAACAAGGCTACAACGAGCCTGTCATCTTTCTCACGGCAAAAGCCTTGCAAACGGACATTTTGCAGGGCTTTGAAATGGGCTGTGATGATTATATCACCAAGCCTTTTGACTTTAACGAGCTTGTTTTGCGCATAAAAGCCCTTGTAAAACGCAGCAAAAAAGAGAGCGAAAAGCTTGCTTTTAAGGACTTTTTGTTAGATTTAGAAAACCGCTTGTGTTTTTTTAAAAAAGAGCAAATTCAGCTTTCAAGCCTTGAATTTGAGCTTTTAAAATGCTTTTTTGAAAACAAAAACGCCGTTTTAAGCCGTGAATTTTTAGCTGAATGTGTGTGGGACGATACTAGCACAAATGACAAAACCATAAACATAGCTCTAACAAGGCTTCGGGCTAAATTTCCTGCCCTAAAAGCTCACATACAAAGCATTCGAGGCGTGGGTTATAAGCTATGCTAAAAACCAAACACGCCTTTGGACTGCTCTTTTTAGCGCTTTTTGCGGTGTTTGGGGCGAGCGTGTATTTGCTTGTAAGCTCAAATATCAACACCTTGCTTTTCAAACAATACGAGCAAAAGCTCAAAACCCTTGATGATACCCTGCGTTTTTCGCTTTTAAATGAGCTAAATTCAAGCACTATTAAGGATTTTGCGGCGCAAACTAGGGCGGATTTTATCATCGTGCATAAGGACAAGGCTGAATTTAGCAGCGAATTCGCAAAGGGTGGGGCGTTTAGCTCCCTAAAAAACACGGACGAGCTTTTCAACCAAATGTCAAATTCAGCCCTTTTTGATAGCGCTATCCACAACGCCACGCTTTCAGGCAGAAAGGCTCTTTACAAGGTCTATGAGTCGCGGATTTATCGTTATGTTATCATCGTGTATCCGCGCATTTTGGAGCTTGACGGGTATTGGGGCAAGGTGTTTGCTATCTTTGCGGGCTGTGTGCTGCTCTTTTTCGTGCTGCTGCAAGTCTTTGCGAGCAAACTAGGCGCGAGTTTCGCTAAAATCCTGCTTTTTTTAGACAAAATCAACACAAAAGAGTGTGTAAAGCTCAACTCATCGCTGTTTAAGGAACTTTCGCTTTTGAATTCAAAGCTCTATGCAAGCAAAAATGAGCTTTTGAAAAGGCAAAAGCAAAACAAAAAGCAAAGCGACAAAATCGCGCTTAAAAACGCCCAGCTTTCAAGCGTGATTTCAGCTATATCTCACGAGCTTAAAAACCCTTTAAGCGTCATAGAACTAGGCGTTTCAAGCCTAAAAGAGCAGGGCATTGACGACAAAACAAGGCTTTTAATGCTTGCTAAAATCCAAAACCAAAGTCAAAAGCTCGACAAACTCGCCGACAAACTCAATCTTGTCTTTAATCTCAGCGAGCAAGGCGTGCAAAAAAGCGAGTTTGAGCTACTTGCCTTGTGCGAAAAAGTGTGTCAAAACCTTGCTAGCCAGCGCATTAAGCTACAAGGAAAGCCTTGCAAGGTGCTTGCTGACGAGCTTTTAATCGAACAAGTGTTGATAAATTTACTCACAAACGCCCTAAAATACAGCCAAAAAAACATTACACTTCGCTTAAAAGTGCTGAAAAATGGCGTTTTAGTAAGCGTCAAAGACAGCGGAATCGGCATAGAGCAGGACAAACTCAAACTCATCACTAAAAAATTCTACAAAATCAACCCAAAAAGCGAAAATTCCTTTGGCATAGGGTTGTTTTTAGTGAAAAAAATCCTTGCCTTGCACGGGACAACCTTGCAAATACAAAGCACCTTTGGCAAGGGCAGCCAGATGAGCTTTGTTTTGCAAAACTTAACTTAGTCGTGCTGAAAAGCGTTGTTTGCGCAAAACACGGAGAATTGATTACTAAAAATAGAGTATTGAAAAACGGAGTATTGAGACGAAATTTGCGTGGATTTTTTTGCTGCGGCTTACGCCTTGCAACCCACTGGGTCGCCTTTTTGCAAAGGCTCAAAAATGATAGCAGTGGTGTAGATTTTTTGCTCGTTTCACTCACTCAAAATAACAAATTCCTTGTTATGCTGATTTTTTTATTATAGTGATGAATCTTGTCATACTGAGTGCAGCGAAGTATCCATAAAATTAAAGTGTATCTTAAAATTCTATGGATTTTTCGCTACGCTCAAAATGACAAAATTCTTATGACAAATGCTTTGATATTTTTGCTGTGGCTATGCCTTGCAACTCGCTTGTTTGCTTTGTACAAACACCTTGCAAAGTGTGAAAATTTAGCTTAAAAAAGCATATCTTGCAAGGCGTTTTTGTCTAAAATTTGAATTTTGCCCTTTTGTGTGCCGATGAGAGCGGCGTTTTTCAGCTCTTTTATCACGCGAGACAAGGACTCTGCACGCGTGTTTAACTCTGTGGCGATTTGGCGTTGAGAAATGCGGGGTAGGGTAAGTTCGTTGTCAAGCACATAACGGACAAATCGCTCTTTAAGAGAGACGCACGCTTGCGAAAGCTCTTTTTCAAGTATTTTTATCTTTTCAAAAAGCGAGCTTATCATCATCAGCGAAAATTCGACATTTTGCTCGCAAAGTGCCTTAAAAGCACTAAATTCAAGCTCCAAAAGCTCGCAATTACTCTCACAAACGGCACTTGCAGGGTAAAAGCCTTGTTTAAATGCGGGCATTTCGGCGATGAAATTCAGTGGCTCAAACAAATGCAAGGTAATTTCTTTGTTTGACGGGCTTTTATACACGCGAACGCAGCCAGACAAGAGCAAGAAAAAGCTTTTCGCCCGCTCGCCCTCGTAAAATACGATATTTCCTTTTTTAAAAAGCCTTTTTGTGCCGATTTTTTCAAGTTCTTTGACAAACTCACGCATAACTTAACCTCAATCAATAAATTTTATGCAAAATTTGCCTACCATTTTAGATATTTTTTCTAAACAAAGGACAAGCGATGAGACACGACACCATCAACAAAGCCGCCATAGACGAGCTTATGGAGATATTTTACGAGCAAATTCGCCATCACAAAGAGCTTGGGGCGATTTTTAACGCTAAAATCAGCACAAGCGATGAAAAATGGGCGATTCACAAGGCAAAAATCAGCAATTTTTGGCAAGGAATGCTGCTTGGCGAGGGCGATTACAGCGGACAGCCGATGAAAGCGCATTTAGAGCTGCCATCGTTTCCGCAAAAGCTCTTTGACGAGTGGCTTAAACTCTTTGAGATGAGCCTTGATAGAGTTTTTACTGAAGAAAACAAAGCCATAATCCTACAAAAAGCCCAAATGATAGCGCAAAATTTCCAAAGAGTGCTTTACGCTGAGCGTTGAAAGTTAAAGAGATTGATAAGCAAGATTTGGTTGCGGTTTGCATTTTTTAGCTATACTTTTGAAAAATTTAAATTTCAACAAAGCGTTTCAAAGGATAAAAATTTTGCAAACTAAACCAAAATTCAGCGCATTAAAGAGGCGATAATGTTTTATCACTTGATAAACAACGCTTCAAACGCTTGGTATGACTCCAAAGCCTGCACTATCAACGAGCTTATCGGCTATATGCGAGCGCAAAGTGCGTTAAGAGATGCGCAAATTGACGCAATAAAGACTTATTTATATCTTAAAATCGCTTGCGACAACAAACCTTTGCCGCAACTTTTCTATGAGGGCGCATTCAACACCCTTGACACTGATGCGCTCAACAACGAGTTGATTTCACAGCCTTTGCGTGATTTTCTCACACACAACAAAGCCGCCTTAGCCCTTTATGAATACGCCAAGCAAAATGCTGACAAATCCTTGCTTGAACTTATCTATAAGGATTATGAAAGGCTTGATTATCAAGGCATTTTCGCTAAAATGTTTTATGATATTAGCTATACGGACTATCTTTTTTCTTTGCCTATGGGGGCGGGCAAGACTTATTTGATGGCGGCGTTTATTTATTTGGACTTGTATTTTGCGATGAATGAGCCGAGCAACAAGGCTTTTGCGCACAATTTTCTCATTTTAGCTCCATCAGGCTTAAAAAGCTCCATTTTGCCAAGCCTTAGAAATATCGAGCATTTTAATCCATCGTGGATTTTGCCAGAACCAAGTGCGAGTGAGATTAAATCGCTCATTAAATTTGAGATTTTAAACGAAAACAAATCAGACAAGAAAAGTAATAAAACCAAAAATCCAAATGTCGCTAAAATAGCGCGTTATCAGCCTTTTAGCTCTATGTTTGGGGTTGTTTTGCTGACAAATGCTGAAAAAGTTATTTTAGATAGGATAGACAAAGAACCGACCTTGTTTCGTAACACAAGCCAAAACGACAAGCAAGCGTGGCAAGTTGCAAATGAATTGCGTGAGTTTATCGGCAAAATTCCAAATTTAAGCATTTTCATTGATGAAGTGCATCACGCCGCTAGCGACAACGACAGCGAAGTAAAGCTACGAAAAGTAGTAAGCAAGTGGAGTCAAAGCAAATCCATCACTATGGTAGCGGGCTTTTCAGGCACGCCTTATCTTAAAAGCAAAGTAAAAATCGCTATCAGCCCAAATCTTACATTAGAACACAAGCAAATCGCTAACACCGTGCATTATTACCCGCTACTGCAAGGCATAGGAAATTTCTTAAAAACGCCCATAGTCCAAATTTCAAGCAGCACCAACCGCCTTGACATTGTAGAATCAGGCTTGCGTGAATTTTTAGAGCATTCAAGCACTTATGCAAATGCCTTGCATTCTAAAATCGCCATTTATTGCGGTAGCATAGAAAATTTAGAAGAGCAAATTTACCCAAAAGTGTGTGAAATTTTAAGCGAATTTCAGCTCAATCAAACCGCCGTGCTGAAATTTCACAAAGGCAACAAAGCTTACCCCGAGCCAAAAGACGCCCAAAGTGCCTTTGATACGCTTGATTATGATAGCACTATAAAAGTCATTTTGCTTGTGCAAATCGGCAAAGAGGGTTGGGATTGTAAGTCTTTAAGCGCGGTTATCCTTTCACAAGAGGGCGATTGCCCTACAAATATGGTGCTGCAAACAAGTTGTCGTTGTTTGCGTCAAGTAGAAAAAGGCAAGGACGAAAAAGCACTTATTTACCTTAACAAATCAAACGCAGACAAGCTCTCCGCCCAGCTCAAAGCCGAGCAGCACATTAGTCTTGCGGATTTTCAAAACGGCGCACAAAAAGAACAAATCGCTATTTATCGCTATGACAGGACGGACAAGCTTAAACTTCCGCCCATTGACTTTTATCAAATTCAGCTAAATTATGACAGAACCATTATCCAAAAAGCAAATCCAAAAGAAAAACTTGCAAATTTACAACCCACAAAGCAAATTTCAACGCTTATTACGCAAAAAGACTTTGATGATAACACTCTCAACACCTTTGTCCAAAATCAAAGCCAAAAAGAACTCCACGCGAATTTTTACGCGTGGCTTTATGGCATAGTCAAAGAAAGTTTTATGAGTTTGAATTTGCAGGATTTAAAGGCACATTTTTCAGCCTTGCAAAGGATTTTCAAAGAAATCACGCACGAAAAAAACGGCGAACTTTATTTTAACAACGATTACGATAAACGCGCCACAGAGTCAAGCATTCGCAAGGCATTTAGCCCCAAACGAGACTTTATTACGACCAAAGAAATTCTACCCCAAAGTGCCACACTTTTGCTTGCTGAAAAGCTGCTTTCGCCTTTGATGATAGATACACAAAAGCAAGATAGCTTTTTGCCCGACCAAACAAATGTCGCTCAAATCATAGATATAGATAAAGGCGCAGCGTATCAGCCACTCAGTCAAAATGACAAAGAAACGCTCATCAAACTTTTAGGATTAGAACAAGCCCAAAAATCTATCGCAGAAAAAGAAAGACGACTCAACAGCCCATACATTATCCACAAAGACGAGAGTTTTCATTATCTGCCTTATCGCACAGACAGCAAATTTGAACGAGACATTTTCACGCAAATTTTGCTTTTGCAGGATTTTAAGGATTTAAATTTAGAGATTTTTTATAATGGCGACTCGCACCTTACAGCCTTTCGCATACAAACTTACAAAAACAACGCCAAGCTTGGACTTTACACGCCTGATTTTCTCATACTCAAACGCGAAAAAGGCATTATCTTAAAAGTGCTGATTTTAGAGACAAAAGGCGAGGCTTACGCTCTAAATTTTAAGGACAAAAAAGACTTTATGAGCGAATTTATCGCACTTAACAACGAAAAATACGGCTATAAAAAATTTGACTTTTTATACCTTGATGATTCATCAAATTTAACACAGCAAATTTTACAAATCGAACACGCGTTAAAAACTTTTTTTAAGGACAAACAATGAGACAAAAATTCCTTCCATTTTTTCCAGACACCATTAAAGGACAAGCGATTTTAGACAACTTCACTCGCACTTTAAGATACAGCGGCAACGACAAGGTTAAAGAACGCATTTTGCGCGGTATGCCCTTGTATGAAAGCAAATGTGTAGAAAAGATTCGCCCCACGCAAGCAAGCGAAAATTTACTTTCAAACATAAATTTACAAGAGAAAACAAGCGAAAATTTACTCATTCGTGGCGAGTGTATTTCAGCTTGTGCTTATCTTAAAGAAAAGGGCATAAAAGTGGATTTAGTTTATATCGACCCGCCTTTTGCAAGCGGAGCGGATTATGCGAAAAAAGTGTATATAAGGCAAAATCCTAAAATAGCGCAAGCCATAGAGCAAGCGCAAATTGAAATGGGCGAAGATTTTCAAAGTTTTGAGGAAAAAATGTATGGCGATATTTGGAATAAAGAAGATTATTTAAATTGGATGTATGAAAATTTAATGGCGATAAAATCCATAATGAGCGAAAATGCGAGCATTTATGTGCATTTGGATTGGCATATCGGGCATTATGTAAAGATTTTAATGGACGAGGTTTTTGGGGAGGAAAACTTTCAAAATCAGCTTATTTGGAAGTATTTTGGACCGACTAGCACAAAAAGAAATTATCCTAAAAAGCACGATATGATTTATTTTTACACGAAAAATGAGGATTATTGTTTTAATTTTGAGGCTTGTTTAGTCGAGTATGATGAAAAGGCTATTAAAAGATACGACAAAACAGACGAAGATGGCAGAAAATACAAACTTTACTATGATAAAGACGGAACAGAGCGCAAAGCCTATATGAATGGTGGCACACCTACTGATATTTTTGATTTTTCAGGGGTTCAAAATCCTGAATACGCCACACAAAAGCCCGAAGCATTATTAGAAAGAATCATAAAAGCGAGTAGCAATGAAAATATGCTTGTTGCCGATTTTTTTGGAGGAAGCGGAGTGGCTGCGGCGGTGGCTCATAAACTTGGTAGAAAATTTATACATTGTGATATAGGCATAAACTCTATACAAACTACAAGAGATAAGCTTAAAGCCTTAAATTCAAGTTTTGATATATTAGAAATAAAAGACGGTATAGAGCTTTTTCGCAATCCCGCTCAAACAATGGACAAAATAAAAACACTCATAAATGGGCTTGTTGAGGCAGATGAACTTGACAAAGAGTGGTGGATAGGCAAAATCATTCACAGCAAAGATGGCGATATACCTGTTTTTGTGCCAAATTTGCTTGATAGTAGTCAAAAGCTACTTGACACAGCCTTTATGCAAGAGCTTTTAACTAGGGCTATAAGTGCGCTAGATATAGAGATAAAGCGCGTTGTGGTGTATTATATCGATATAGAGGACGAAAAGGCTGTGAAAAAATGTATCGATGACTTTGCGCACACAAGGGCAAAGGTGGAGTTGCGCCCTTTAAACGAACTGCTTGATGAGGTAATAATCAGTGATGAGTTAGAATTTAACCTTGATGAAAAAAGCGGTGTGTATGAGGTAAAAATCACGCATTTTTTAAGCGATAGAATAAATTCTAAAATCAACGCTTACAACGAAAAACGCATCGCACAAAGCATAAAAACTAGCAAGACATACAAGCCCATCGTTCTTAGTGAAAACGGGCTTGAATTGATAGAATTTCTCTCGCTTGATTGCACCAACAAACAAGGCGTGTGGTGTAGCGATAGTGAGATAAAAATCGACAAAGCTTCTTTCGTCATCAAAAATGGAGTAAAAACAAAGGAATTTTGGAATGGCAAAATTTCGTGCGCTAAAAAGCCTTTGCGCTTAAAGGTGCGAAATATCTGCGGCGATGAGAGCGTGGTGGAGCTTTGAAACTAGATATTTAGATTTAATCTATCAATAAATTCAACCTTTTTTATAGCTAGATTGATGAGTTTGTTTAAAAAACAATCTCTTAAATCGGCGTAGTTTGGATTGCTGTATTCTAAAAATTTATTTAATATTTCTGCATAATATCCTTTTACTTTCTCTTCTTTGGTTTGCATTTCTAAATCCATTTCATCATTTTCGCACAAGTCAATTAAAATATCTTCCATTTCATCATCGCTTTTACCAGTCGCCATAACAATGCCTTTGATAATGACTTGTTCTATATACTCAAAATCTTCCCATCTATCCACATAAATAGACGCAAACAAATCATTTTTGTTTGTCAATTTTGCGATAAGTTTTTGTGTGTCAGCTTGTCCCTTAATGAGTAAATTATACTCTTTTGGTAACTTCATTTTTACAATCAACAAAAAGGCGATAACTTCGACAAATATATTATCAATCATTTGTGTGGTGGCAAAAATAAGTTTCATTTTGGTAAAAATTTGTTCTATTTCTCGCAAACTCAAATCAAGCGAGCAAGCCAAAAATTTTATTAAAAATAATTTATAATCATCTTTGTCCCTTAATCCGCTATCTTGCAACACTTTATCTAATAAAAATTCATTATATAAATACTCACAAAATGAAAATATATCAATGTTTGTTAGCTCAAATTCCAAATCAACAAAACGCCTAAGATAATTATCTGTATCTATGGCGCCATATTGCGATTTGATAGACTCGGCAAGCTGGTTTTGTCGATACTTAACACAAAAATCAACTTTTCCACACCAAAAATGTGTTTTATCCTTTCTAAAAGCTCGATAGCATACAAAGGACGACATCTATCAAGCTCATCGACAAAAATAACAAAAGGCTTTGAGTCATCTATAATTTCAATGAGCTGTTTTAAAGACTCTTTAAATTTAACCATAAGCTCTTTATTTGCCGAGTGCTGCTCTATAAGCTCTTTTGTGCTTGACTCTATCAATGTGCCGATAGCCCTTTCAAAGCCTTCGTCAAAATTTAATGCGCCTGCTGTCATTCCGCTTAAAAAAGCTGGTAATGCTCTTTTAAGAATTTTTGCGCTACAATCCTTAATTTCGCTAAATTTTGTTTCAAATGTTTGCTTTTTTGTTTCATTTGAATTTTCGTTGATATATCGCCGAATTTCGCCTAAGATGGCTATTAGAGGTTCTTTTGAAAAGTCATCTTCCCACGCACTAAAATAAATGCTTTTAATGCCTTTTTCTTTTTGTAAATAAGCCTGCCACATTTTTACAAAGGTCGTTTTTCCGCAACCCCAACTGCCATTTATGCTTAAAGTCAGTGGTTCGTGTAAATTCTCAATCAAAGCAGATAAGTCCTCAATATAAGCTTGCCTACGCAATTTATCGTTTTTAAAAATGTCATCGTTGGGTATGTCTATCATTTTGTGTTTGCTTATGTATTGTTTAGCTGAATTTTTCATTGTTTTAGCCCTTTGGTTTGTTTTGATTGAGACTATTATAACATACAACATTATAAATTTATGATAAAGTTGATTTTCACAAGATTTATTAAAAAAAAATTCGCTATAATTAAGCTTTTGTAAGTGGAGAGAAAATGACTTGTTTGTATCCTGGGACCTTTGACCCTATCACTAATGGGCATTTAGATGTTATCAAGCGGGCGTTGCGGCTCTTTGACAGAGTGGTGGTGGCTATCGCTAAAAACGAGCAAAAATGCCCATATTTTGACATAGCAAAGCGCAAAGAGCTAGCAAGTATCGCTACAAAGGCACTTTCAGGCGTAGAAGTCATCACTTTTGACACTCTGCTGGTGGATTTGGCAAGAGAGCTTAACATAAACACCGTGATTCGCGGGCTTCGCGCGGTGAGTGATTTTGAGTATGAGCTGCAACTTAACTACGCAAATAATGCACTGTGGAAAGAGTTTGAGACGATTTTTTTAATGCCAAGCCTTGAAAATGCTTTCATTTCAAGTTCAATAGTCCGTTCTGTTAATGAATATAACGGAGATTTAAGCAATCTCGTGCCAAAGGAAATTATCCCCTTTATGAAAGATAAAAAATGTATGTAGTCTTTGAGGGCATTGACGGAGTAGGCAAAAGCACACAAATAGAGCTTTTAAAGTGTGAATTTAAGGATGCTGTGTTTAGCTTTGAGCCGGGAGCGACAAAGTTAGGCGTGCATTTGCGCGAACTTTTGCTTGAAAAAAGCGAAAAATTCAGCAAGAGGGCTGAAATTTTGCTTTTTTTAGCCGACAGAGCCGAGCATTTTGAGCAAGTTTTGCAAAAAAATACCGATAAACTCATCATTTGCGATAGAAGTTTTATTTCAGGCATAGCTTACGCGAACAATGCTTTTGATTTTGAAACACTCTTTGCTTTAAATGCCTTTGCTTTGGGCGAATTTTTTCCGCAAAAATGCGTTTTTTTAAGGGCTGATGAATATTTAATTAAAGAAAGATTTGAAAAAAAGGGGCTTGACAAGATAGAAAAGCGCGGGGCGGATTATTTTATGAGTGTGCAAAATGAGCTTGAAAAATGCCTAGAAATGCTTGAAAAAAAGATAAATTTAAGGGTGTTAAGGCTTAATGCGCGTGAAAATATCGAGCTTTTGCACCAAAAAATAAAGGAATTCATCGATGATTAGTGCTTTAAAGGGTATGAAAGATTTGTTAAGCATTGAAGCAAGCCTTTATGAGCGCATTATAAAGGCGTGTGAAAGCGTGGTGCGAAACTATGGCTTTGAATTCATAGCCACGCCACACCTTGAATTAAGCGCACTTTTCAAGCGAAGCGTGGGCGAAAGTAGCGATATAGTCGGCAAAGAAATGTATGAGTTTATCGACAAGGGCGAAAACTCCGTGTGTTTGCGCCCTGAGGGAACGGCTGGTATCGTGCGTGCGTATATCGAACATAAATTTGACAAAACGCAAAGCGTAAAACGCTGGTTTTATCACGGCTCAATGTTTCGTTATGAGCGCCCACAAAAAGGGCGTTTGCGTGAGTTTCATCAATTTGGCGTTGAAAGTTTTGGCATAAAAAGCGTGTTTGAGGACGCAACGCTGATTTTAATGCTCGCTCAAATCCTTGCAAAACTCGACATAAAGGCAAAATTAAAGCTCAACTCACTTGGCTGTGAAAAATGTCTGCCCGAATTTCGTGCGAAATTCCTTGAATTTGTAAGCGCAAAAAGCGATTTTTGCGAGGATTGCAAAAGGCGAAAAGAGCTTAACCCCATAAGAATGCTTGATTGTAAAAACGAGCATTGTCAAGGCTTGCTTGTAGGCGCACCTGCCTTGAAAGAATGCTTGTGCGCTGAGTGTCAAAGCGACTTTAAAAGCTTGCAAGGGCTTTTAAGCGCAAATGGCGTGGAATTTGAGCTTGATGACAAGCTGGTGCGGGGCTTGGATTATTATTCTAAAACCGCTTTTGAATTTGAAAGCGATGAAATCGGCGCAAAAGCCGCTGTGGCTGGCGGTGGGCGATATGACAAGCTCATTTCTTATCTTGGCGGTAAAGAGGGCTTTGGCGTGGGCTTTGCCATAGGTGTAGAGCGGCTGATGGCGATTTTAGCGCAAAAAGAGCAAAGCCAAAAGCGAAGTGGCGTTTATCTTTGCGCGCTTGATAGTGCTTTTGTTGCAAGGCTTTTTGGTGTGGCGCAAATTTTACGGCAAAAATACAAGGTAAATTTAAGTTATGAGGCGAAAAAGCTGGCAAAGCACCTAAATTTAGCTGATTTGAGCGGAGCGGAGATTTTTTTGTGTATGGGCGAGGACGAGGCAAAGGAAAACAAACTTTTTTATAAGAATTTAGAAAGCAAAGAAGAAAAAACGGTTAAAATTAGTGATTTGCAACAAATTTTTGAAATTTTAGAGTATCAAAATGTATGATTTACAAATTTATGCTAAAATCTGCATACTTACAATTTAAGGATTTTCTAAATGTCAAACGCTACCCAAGACTTTAAAAATATCACATTAAATAATATCTATTCGCAAGATGAGATTGAAAAAGCCTTTAAACTCATCTCAAATTCAGGTATAAGATGTGAAAATTTATCGAAGGAACTAAGTTTTAATTTTGATGTTGTAGATTTAAGATTTTTAGAGCAAAATACAAATGATAATATCGTTTTAGCCCTTATAAAAGAGCTTTTAAAAATCAAATCCTACTCTACACGCAGTGGTAAAATGGTTTATGCGAGCTTTAATAAAGACAAAAAAGTTCAAAATAAAAAACAAAATGTCAAAAAACGCCTTGCTTATGAAAGCTATAAAAAACAATTCTCTATACAAAATAATGAGCTTTTAAATGATAAGCTCAATCAAATTATATGTGGTGATAGTCTTAAAATTCTACGCACAATGCCAGATAATTGTGTAGATATAGTGCTAACTTCTCCGCCTTATAACTTTGGCATAAATTACAATGCCACAGATGATGCAAACGCTTGGCAAGGTTATTTTGATATGCTTTTTGCGATTTTTAAAGAGTGTATAAGAGTGCTTAAAAGTGGAGGTAGAATTATAGTAAATATCCAACCTATGTTCAGCGATTATATTCCAACGCATCATTTTATCAGCAAATTTTTTATTGATGAGGGCTTGATTTGGAAAGGTGAAATTTTGTGGGAGAAAAACAATTATAACTGCAAATACTGCACTTGGGGGAGTTGGCAAAGCCCTGCTGCACCTTATCTTAAATACTCTTGGGAGTTTATTGAGGTTTTTTGCAAAAATGATTTAAAAAAAGAGGGAGATAAAGGCAACATAGATATAAGTGCTGATGAATTTAAAGAATTTGTGTATGCAAAATGGAGCTTTGCACCAGAACGAAATATGAAAATTTACGGACACGATGCAATGTTTCCCGAAAAGCTCGTGGAGCGGTGTTTGAAACTTTTTTCCTATAAAAATGACATAGTGCTTGACCCCTTTAATGGAGTAGGCACGACAACAAAAGTAGCAAAACTTTTGGGGAGAAAATTTGTAGGGATTGATATTTCAAGTAAGTATTGTGAGACAGCAAAAAAACGCTTACAAGAGATAAAAAATTTATTTGATGAGGATTAAAAAATGAACGCACTAGAACAAATCGTGCAAGATTACAATAGTGTAGTCAAAGTTATCGACAAAGACGCTACCGAACAAGAAAACAGAGCTTACGGAGGTATAATAAGAGCGGTTAAGGGTAAATTGCAAGAGCATATAAGCGAAGAAATCGTTAAAATAGCGTGGGCTAATTTGGGCGGAAAAGCCGAGAATTTAGAAATAAATTCAAAGAAAATCAAAATTCCTATAAAAGAAAGCTATATACAAAATCTTACCAACAAAGAAGTTAAGCAATATATAATACAAAATAAAAAGGATTATTACTGCGGTATCAGCGTAGATAAACACATTTTCATCAACAATAAATTTGTAATAGGCATAGAGTGTAAAGCATACACTGAAAATGCGATGTTAAAGCGAATTTTGGCAGATTTTTATTTATTGAAAACAGTATATCCACAACTTTCTTGCTATCTATTTCAGCTTGAATCTCAGCTTGGAGGTGATTATTCAGCATTACCAAAACTTATTTTCGGCTCAAAGCCTACGCATTCGATAATGAGTTATTTTGAGAAAGTTGATTTAAGAATCATCACACTTTTAAAGGGTGAGCGAAATATAGAAAAGCCTATACATAAGTATTTTAAGCCACTTGAAAAGGAAATTTTAGAAAAAGCTGTAAAGACTATGGAAAACGAGTTAAAAGCGTTTTTATAGAGGCTAAAATGTGGAATAGCTTGATAAACAAATTTATCGAAAATAAAATTTATATCTTTACTACGAGTATCGCAATGGCAATTTTTTACTCAATAAATGATGAAATTTTAGATAAATTTTCAGCTTTACACTTCAAACAAGAATATGGTGGCTTTATTTTTGTTTTTTCTTTATTTTTTTGGGTTTTAAGTTTTTTGATTGCTTTGACCTATGTTTATATTTATATAAAAAAGTGGATTTTAGGATATTTTTATAAAAAACAATTGATATATAAAAACATTCTAGCTTTGAGCGAATTGAATGTCAGTTGTAAAATCATACTTTGGAATTTAGTGAAAACAAAACAGCAAAAAATAACGCCACTTGAAATAAGCAAAAATGGCAACGAATATGCCTATTTAATGCAAATAGGAGTTGTAAAACAAGAGAGAGAATATTTTAAAATAAAAGATGAAGTATGGCAATTATTGCAAAAATATCAAAAAGAGATATTTATTGAAGCTAAATTTTCAAACCATATAAACACATAAAAATTTTTCAAAATCCACTACTTTTTCACAATTTTTTGCTAAAATTTAAACTTTTAGTTCATCTTTTTTTTAAAGGAAAGTGTGTGAAAGACTATGGTATCGACATTTGGGGCAGTGATAATTTCATCATCAAAAACGGCAAAATTTGCATAAATTTTGGCAAAAATCCCGCACTCATCGACATAGTAGCATTTTTACGAGATGAGGGCTACAAAGGTCCTTTGTTGCTGCGTTTTCCGCATCTCATACAAAAGCAAATTCAGCGCATTTACACGAAATTTGAGCGCGCGAAAAAAGAATTTGATTATAAAGGCTCTTTTAACGCCGTTTATCCACTCAAAGTCAATCAATACCCCGGCTTTGTCAAAAATTTAGTGAAATTTGGCAAGGATTACAACTACGGGCTTGAAGCAGGCTCAAAGGCTGAGCTACTGCTTGCTATGGCTTATAACAACGACAACGCACCCATAACAGTCAATGGCTTTAAGGACAGAGAACTCATAAATATGGGCTTTATCGCAAAAGAAATGGGACACAACATAACGCTTACCATTGAGGGCTTAAACGAGCTTGAAAGCATTATAGAAACGGCAAAGGCGCGCTTTAAACCAAAGCCAAACATAGGGCTACGCGTTAGGCTTCACTCATCAGGCGTTGGCATTTGGGCAAAAAGCGGGGGCATAAATTCAAAATTTGGGCTTACTTCAACCGAACTCATCGAAGCCGTGCATTTGCTCAAAAAGAACGATTTGCTGACTAATTTTACGATGATACACTTTCATCTTGGTTCGCAAATCACTGAAATTCATCCGCTTAAAAAGGCTTTGACTGAGGCTGGCAACATTTACACCGAGCTTCGCAAAATGGGCGCAAAAAACCTAAAAGCCATAAATTTAGGCGGAGGCTTAGCGGTAGAATACTCACAATTTAAAGACGAGCAAAGCCGCAACTACACTTTGAGCGAGTATGCAAACGATATGGTTTTCTTGCTTAAAACCATAGCCGAGCAAAAAAAGGACATAGAACCAGACATTTTCATCGAAAGTGGGCGTTTTGTCGCGGCTCATCACGCCGTGCTTGTCGCGCCTGTTTTGGAGCTTTTTTCGCACGAATACACAGAAAGCAAGCTAGCCCTTAAAGACAAGGGTAACCCAAAGCTCATCGATGAGCTTTACGACTTGTTTAAGAGCATAAAAAGCTCAAACGCGCTTGAATATATGCACGATGGTATCGACCATTTGCAAAGCATTTTGACGCTTTTTGATTTGGGTTATGTGGATTTGCAAGACCGCTCAAATGCTGAAATTTTAGTGCATTTGCTCATCAAAAAGGCGACAAAGCTACTTGGGGACACGCAAAATTCGGCGGATTTTTTAGCCTTGCAAGACGAAGTGCAAGAACGCTATCTTGTGAATTTCTCACTCTTTCAGTCAATGCCAGACTTTTGGGGCTTGCAACAAGGCTTTCCTATAATGCCCCTTACTCATTTAGACAAAAAGCCCACAAGAAGCGCGAGCATTTGGGACATAACCTGCGACAGCGATGGCGAAATAAGCTACTCAAAGAACAACCCTTTGACACTGCACGACATTGACTTGGACGAGGAAAACTATTTTTTAGGCTTTTTCTTGGTAGGTGCTTATCAAGAAGTGCTTGGAATGAAGCACAATCTTTTTATGCACCCAACAGAAGCTAGCGTTTATATCGATGAAAAGGGCTATGAGATAAAAGACATTATAGAATCACAAAGCATTTTAGACACTTTGGACGATTTGGACTATGATGTGCGTGAGATTATGGACATACTCAACGAAAAAATCGCAAATTCAAAGCTCATCAACGAAAAGCAAAAAAAGCAAATTTTAGGCGAACTTTATCTTTTCTTAAATGACAATGGCTATCTTAAAAGTGTGGATGTGTGATGAGTTTTTGGAGCATTATAAAAGAGGACTTTGCGCAGCCTAAGTTGCAAGACCCAGCGTATCGCTCGGCTTTGGAGCTGTTTTTTAACTACCCAGGTGTTTGGGCTGTGGTGAATTACCGCTTTGCGCACTTTTTGCACGAACGCAAATGCAAAAGGCTTTCTCGTATCATCAGTGGGCTTTCGCAGTTTTTCACGGGGGTTGATTTACACCCTGGTGCAAAGCTTGGCAGGCGCATTTTTATCGACCACGCAAATGGCGTTGTCATCGGACAAACGGCGGTTATAGAGGACGAT